>Ga0123357_10000228_pt1 | contig 53070 bp, 48 predicted proteins | sample TergutEmb28metaG_FD_89873 | JGI IMG/M metagenome (GOLD analysis project Ga0123357, IMG submission 89873) | Embiratermes neotenicus P4 segment gut microbial communities from Petit-Saut dam, French Guiana - Emb289 P4 | ecosystem: Host-associated > Arthropoda: Insects > Digestive system > Gut ...
AGACGCGGCGGTTGAAATCAAAAAACTGGAGACGATCCAGTTCAGCATGCCCTGCGTAGCGCCAAATTCCACGCCGATCCCCGGTATGGCCAAGCTTACGGCATTGCTCATAAACGGCGTAATAAAAGACGTGATCAGGACGATCGCCATGGTGATTTTTATTTGGCTGCCTTCGCTTTTCATATCGATCACCTGCTTTTATACCTGCTTGCGGTAGCCAAACTTGTTGCCGGGCAGCTGCTGCGTTTCGGAAGTAAGGAACAGGACCATGATGATAGGGCCAGCCAGCGGGATAAGCGCGAAGAAATAATAGTACCAGCCCCTGCCCGAGTCTTGCAGACGGCGGACAGTCATGGCTATTTGCGGTACGATATTCACAAACGGCCAGGCTACAAAAACGACTATCCCAGGCCCCGGCAAAAGGAACCGGTCCGAAAGGCCTGCGCCCGCGCCTGATATCGAAATATACATAAAGACAAGCAGGGCTATCCCAATGGCAACATTCAAAAAAACAACCTGCCAGTAATCGCCGCGCGAAGTGCGGTTGTAAAAATTGAACGCGTTTTTCCAGTACGCCCTGTAGGCCCTCATCAATCCCATCATATGATTTTCAGATATTCTCTCGCTCCGCTCCGTCGGATGCTTTCCAGCGCCATCAATTCCGACAGTATATCATCAGCGCAAAAACTATTTCAATCCGATGTCAATTGTGGATATTGACACTATGCGATAGTGATATAATCGGTATAATAATTTTCAATTTCGAAGCATAAATATTGGAGGGTCAAAATGAACGAGAATTTTATGGATGTACTTCAAATCCGCGATAAAATTGAGCAATGGGTAGTGTATCGCGACGCATACCTTTGGGATGATTTCAGGAAAGTCTGGCATCCGGACGGGGTCATGAAAGCCACTTGGACAGAGGGGCCTTTTGAACAGTTTATCCAAACCACGATCGAGGGCTCGAAACATGGCCTGAATATCATGCACATACTCGGCGGGAGCGCGATCAAGGTGAACGGCGACCGCGGCCAGGCCATGACAAAGATGATCATCCTGCAGCGCGCCATGATCGAAGGGGTGCTTTGCGACGTGTCGAGCTATTCCAGGCAGTATGACCTGTGGGCAAAACATGATGGGGAATGGGGGCTTTATTACCGCGAGACCGTAGCGGACAAGGATCGTATAGACCCTGTCAACAATACCGAGACAGTCGTGCTGGATGAAGCGATATTGCAGCAATTTCCTATTGAATACCGCCATCTCGCTTATCTCCAGACAAAAATAGGGTATGACGTGAACAAGGACTGCCCCCGCCTCTCCGGCGGCGCCGCTCTCGAGGCGCTGTACCAGAAAGGGAAAGACTGGCTGGCGGGCAAATAAAATGTAACCAAAGCTTTGCAGATGCACAAGAGTGAGGCCCCGGACAACAAGGTATATCGTCCGGGGCCTCACTCTTTTTAATGCACAAACCGTGGAATATTTTTGCCTTCGACGGCTATACCTCCGACGCCAGGAAGAACGCCTGATGAACGGCGTGAAGGACTTTTTGCGGCCTTGCGGCGTCGCCTATCACATAAGTCTCGCCGTCGTAATCCTCCAAAGGCTTGACCAGTTCCTCGTTCGACTTGTAGCCCAAAGCGATGACAGCTTTGTCGCATTCATAGAATTCGGGCTTGCGCGTCTTCTGGTGGAACACCTGGACGCCATTGTCGGATACGGAAATCACCGTGGTATCTGTATTGATGGACATTGTCCCGGCGTCCATATATCCAAAGAGCGCGGCCTCATACAGGGCGCCGAGTTGCATCGGATTCATGTCCAGGCCGACTTCATCCATCGTTTCAACCAGCGTGACCTTTTCGGCCAGGCCTTTTTCCAGGATAAAATCAGCCGTTTCGAGGCCGACTTCGCCGCCGCCGAGCATGACGACATGCTTGCCAAGCTTTTCAGGTTTCAAGAGCACGCTTTCGGCTGTCACGCAATTTGCCCCGTCGATACCCGGGATCGGAGGCATTGCCGGACTTGAGCCTGTCGCGATGAACACCACATCCGGCTTCATATTTTTGACATAGGCTGCGTCTGCTTCTGTATTCAGCAGGACATCGACGCCGAGTTTCTTCAGCTCGTGGTCGCCCCAGGTGATGAACCGCCCCATCCTGTATTTCGCTATAGGAAGCATGCTCAGGTAAAGATTGCCGCCCAGCTTGTCGTTCTTCTCGACCAGCGTCACTTTGTGCCCGCGCTCGGCTGACACGCGCGCCGCCTCGATCCCTCCGGGGCCCCCGCCTATCACCAATACGTTTTTCTTGACGTTTGCGGGCTTGATTTGCGGCTCGCGGTTGCCCGCGCCGGCATTGATTGCGCAATGGATGGCTTTGTGCCCGATGATGCTGTAGAGGTGGCACGCGGTGCAACGGATGCAATCGCGTATGTCCTCATACTGCCCTGCCAGCGCTTTGTTTGGCAGCTCTGTATCCGGAAGCTGCGCGCGGCCGACGCGTATCGCGTCCAGCATGCCGTCCTCGACGCATTTGTCCCAAAGCTTGGGATCGTTCGCTCCGCAGGTTCTGGTTGTGACCGGGATGCTAAGCACCTTTTTGTACGCCGCCGCTGTCTCAAATTGTCCGTCCTCTTTGCCTCTGGGGCTGCCGGGAGCGTCCGGCATATGGAAAGTCTCGTATGTGCCGGTATTTTGCAGGTCAAGGTATGAAAGGCCGGCATTCTCCAACGCTTTGGCAAATTTGATCATGTCCTCACGGCAGATGCCATGCTCATGCAGGTCGTTGTCTACTATGGTCGCGCCGATCACATAATCGTTCCCGAGTTTTTTGCGGGCGCCGGCAATGATTTCCAATGAGAACTGGATACGGCGTTCAAAGCTGCCGCCATAGCGGTCTGTCCGCTTGTTGTTGTACGGTGAAATAAACTGTTCCAGCAGGTAGGCTGTGGCGAAATGATATTCCACGCCGTCATAGTCGGCCGCCCGCGCGCGAACGCCGGCGTCGATAAACAAATCACGTATATCCTCGATATCCGATGTCGTCAGGATCTTCGGCTCCGTGTAGGCGGAACCTCCGATGCCGGTCGCCGGGATGCCGGAAGGGGATACCGGGTCGCGGCCAAACATGCCCGCGTGGTGCAGCTGGATGATTATCGGCGCATTGTATACATGCACTGCGTCGACCAGCCTGGCGAGGCCCGGCACATACTGGTCGTCGTCGATGCGCAGCTCGGGTTCAATCCACGGATGGCGTCCGTCAACAGACGAAGATTCGTGGCAGATCACCCCGTATCCGCCTTTGGCGCGTGAACGATAGTGCTCGACTATTTCAGGCGTGACTTCGCCGTTGACAGTCCCAAGGCGTGTCCATAGAGGGGCCAGCCAGATACGGTTCTTGGCTTTCATATTGCCAATACGCAAAGGCTGAGCTAAATTTTGTGGCTTATCCATTTTGTTCGGTCCTCCAATCCTCTAAATTTTTTAAGTTTTTTATGATACTTTTTCAACGTCTGCTTTGAAACCAAACGCTCAGGCGTTCTCGTACCATCCTGACATCTGTGCCACCTTTCTGAGTACCGGTTCAATCCCCGCGGCGCGGACACACTGCCCTGTCGCCGTATAGTCGCCGTCATGATATACGTTCTTCATGCGCAGCTCAAAAGGATCCATACCGATTTCCTCGGCCAGCATATCCATCAGGACTTCAATCGCGAATGTCGGCTGCGCCATCCCAAAACCCCTCAGCGCCGATCCGACCTGTTTGTTCGTCGCGACGATATAGCAATCCGCTTTCTGGTTCGGGATCTTGTACGGCCCGCCGCCCCAAAACGCCACCTTGCCCGTGATGAACGCGGCGACGCTTCTGTACGCGCCCGCACCGGTCACCGTATAGCGTTCAAGCGCCATCAGCGTACCGTCCTTCTTCGCGCCGAGCTTGATGTCCATAAAAACCGGATGCCTCGTCCCTGACCACATGAGGTGCTCCTCTATAGTGAAATGGAATTTCACCGGGCGGCCCGCTTTTTTTGAAAGCAGCGCCGTGACAGGCTCTATCAGGATCTGGTTTTTTTCGCCAAACCCCCCGCCCATCGCCTGGCTGACGATACGCATTTTCGAAAGAGGCAGCCCGATCGCCGTCGCCATAGCCGGAGCGTTGCCGTGCGGGCATTGCTGCGTCGACCATATCGTGACGCCGCCGTCCTGCCAATCCGCAATAGTGCAAATCGGTTCGATGGAAGCGGCTTTTTGGACGGAAGACATGAATTCCTTACGAAGTATGATATCCGACTCCGCAAACCCCTGGTCAACATCACCGCGGCGTAGCTGGATATGGTCCTTCAACGATCCCCCCGCCAGGTGGCCCGTGCTGATGAGGTGGACATTTCCCCTGAAATGCTCCGCCACATGTTCCGGCGGGATGACCGGCGCATCGTCCTTCATGGCTTCCCGCGGGTCGAAGACGGCAGGAAGCGTTTCATACGTCACCTTGATTCTTTTCGCTGCTTCCATGGCGATTTCGTAAGTATCGGCGGCGACCGCCGCAACCATCTCGCCTTTGTAACGGACTTTCCCCTCCGCAAGTACCGGTTGGTCGGGGATATCGACGCCTACGCCGTTGAAGGGAACGTCTTCCCATGTCACAACCGCGCGCACGCCCGGCATCTTTTCCGCCTCGCCCACATCGATTGACAGGATTTTCGCGTGGTGCTCGGGGCTGAAAACGCCCTTCGCGTACAACATGTTCGGCAAAGTCATATCGCCGACATACACAACCCGCCCCGACACCTGCTTTGCGGCGTCAGCGCGCGGCCTCGGTTTGCCAACGACCGAATATTGATCTTTTTCGTACATCTTGCTACCTCCGTCCCAGATTCGCGTTCAGCTTTTCGGCGGCAAGCTTGATAGCAGCGATGGCGTCGTCGCCGGCTGCCATCGCTTCCGCCGCAATCTCGATAGCTTTTACAGGCCGCACATAGCCCGTGCAGCGGCACAGGTTCCCTGACAATCCATACCTGATTTCCTGTACCGTCGGATTCGGGTTTTTGCTCAGCAGCGCCACCGCGCTCATGATGAACCCGGGGGTGCAGAATCCGCATTGCGACGCGCCTGTCTCCACAAAAGCGACCTGCAGCGGGTGCATATTTTCCAATGTGCCGATGCCTTCAAGGGTTGTGACGTCTTTGCCCTCAACCGTCAGCGCCAAAGCGATGCAGGAATTCACGGCGTCGCCGTCAATAAGTACCGTACACGCGCCGCATTCGCCTTCAAGGCACGCCTGTTTCACACTGTTCACGCCGAGGTTTTTCAATAATGTGAGGAGGCTTGTTTCAGCCTGGACCGAGGCCCTGACCGGATCCCCATTCAATGTGAACCTCACTTCAAGTTCATTTTGCATCCGGAATCACCTCACTTTCCTCTTTCTCTTTAAGTTTTTTCAAGATCTTTTCCGGCGTGGCCGGCAGATCCTGGATCCATATGCCAAGCGCGTTATGAATCGCGTTCAGTATGGCGGGGGCGGCGCTGTTTTGGCAAATTTCGCCCGCCGCTTTCGCCCCGAAAGGCCCCTCCGGTTCATGCGTCTCGATATACGTCCCTTCCAGCACTTCGGGCGCGTCCAGCGTCGTCGCGATCGCGTAGTCAGAATAGCTGACCGTACGGAAATTCGGGTCAAAATCTTCCGGGTAGCCTTCCGCGCAAGCCGAGTACGGATACATGTCTTCGGTAAGGCCAAACCCCATCCCCTGCAGCGCTCCGCCTTCCTGCTGGCCGGAAACGATCAAAGGATTGATCGCAAACCCGCAGTCGACCGCCGCGTAAAGTTTTTTCACCGTGACGACCCCGGTCTCGGTGTCTACTTCGACTTCTGCCGCCGTCGCATGGTAGTAGAGAGTGTCCGAAGGCTCGCCTTGTCCGTCCCCGTCGATCGGGACATTGAACGGATAGAAGTGCGCGGCGCCCATCGGCAGTTTCCTGTGCCCAAACTGCGAAATCGCAGCCGCAGCCGCGACAGGCAGCCTTTTGTTTTTGTCATAACGGTCGATGATGAAACCGTCATCTATATAGAGGCGGTTCGCCCTCGTACGCAGTTCTATCGCCGCGCATTCAAACAGGACGTCCCGTACCTGCTCGCACGCCGCCAATACGGCGCGCCCGCCGGCGTAGGTAAGCCGTGAGCTCAACGTGCCAAAATCATAGGGGGTAGCTGACGTATCCGCCTGATATATCGAAACCTTCTCGAAAGGCACGCCCAAATACTCCGCGGCCATCATGCACAAAACAGTGTTTGAGCCCTGCCCTATATCGCACGCGCCGGTCTGGATATTTACGCTGCCGTCTTCCCTCATCTGGACGTGCGCCGCACACGGGTTGGGCCCGTTGGGCACGGTAAGGGAATACATGCATCCAGCGATGCCATGGCCTGTCTTGATCATTCCGCTGCCTCCTCTCCGGGATCCGCGCCGTTCGCGATTGCCGCGGCCTTTAAAACCGCCCTGCGGATCAGCACAGGCACGACCTCACGGCGATACCACGCCGTCGCCCTCTGGTCGGTGATTGGCTTTATCTCGCCTTCCGCAATCGGCGAAGGCCGTCCCGATAGCGAGGATATATCCGCGCCTTTCAGCGCCTCCTCCACGCTTTTGGCCCGCACGACGGTTGGCGCGCAAGCGCCAACCGCTATGCGGATGTCTTTCACTGTTTTGCCGTCTGCTTCGAGCGCCAGCCACACCGCGGCGTTCGCGATTGAAATCGTCATGGCTTTCCTTTTTCCGACTTTCACGAACGCGCTGCCTTGTTTTGTGTCCGACAGCGGAATGGTGATACCGGTAATGATTTCGTTCGACGCCAGCGACGTCTTTTTCACGCCAATGGGAATGTCTTCAACTTTGACATGTTTCCCGCCGCTTTCGATTGCGGCCTCAGCGCCCAGCGCCACCAGAGCCGCGATGAAATCCCCTGACGGCGACGCCGTCCCGATATTTCCGCCTATCGTGGCCCGGTTGCGCACCTGCGGCGCGGCAAGCTCCTTCGCCGCCATCCACAGCGCCGATGCTTTCTCACGCACGAGTCCGCTCTCAAGGATCTGAGCGGCTGTGACCAGGCTGCCGATTGACAGCGCGCCTTTTGACTCGGCGATCCCCGACAACCCCGGCACATCGCCGATGTACACAAAGGTATGCCCACGATCCATCCTGCCATGGTTGACAGCCACCATCAAATCTGTCCCGCCGGCGAGTACGAGGGCTTTTTCCCCGGCCTCGCTCAGCGCTTTTACCGCGTCCGCCGTACTGGAAGCCCTGTAATATTTGTATTCATCCACTACTGAATCACCTCCGTATTCCTTACCGCTGATTTCTCATCGCGCAGTCGCTCGAAACGTCTTAAGCCTGGGCATTCAGCCTCTTTGCCTCCTGGCGCTTTATGGCGCCGGGCGCGGTTTCCTTCAGGAAGAACGACAGTATGATGACGGCAATCAATCCAAACGAGCCTATTACCATGGAAACGGTAAGGTTCGTGGCATCGCCGATGATCCCGAGGATCGGCGGCGCGATAGCTATACCAACCAACTCGCCCAAGCCTATGACCAGCCCGACAGCGGACGCCGACCATTCGGGTTTGACGCTCTCTGTAGGAAGCGCAAGCATATAGCACGGCAGCGTGCCCCATGTAAAGAACGATGCTATGAACAGCGTCACGCACAGCCCTACGAAGCCGAAGCCTCCCAAAACGCATATCAGCGTGAAAACAAAACCGAGAGCCGTAGTGATCGGCGTCAGCGTTTTGCGTCCCAATGTGTCTGAAATCCTTGGTATTATCAAACTGCCGACAAACCCGCCCAATCCGAACATAGACATGATGGTGCCGGAATCCGTATCCGAAAAACCGTACTGCGCAATGAAAAACGATGTACCGAAGCTGAGCCAGCTCCAGCACCATACGAAGTATGTCATGGTCATCGCTATAGCGAGCCCGACATTTCTGACCTTCATTACTTCAAGCGTCGAGACCTTGACCTTGCCCTTGTTTTGCTCTATCGCGGCCTGCGCTTCTGCGTATTCGTTTGTGCCCTTGACAAACCGCGGCGATTCCTTGACCAGAATCGCGGCCACTATCACGATGATGATTCCGGGAATGATCGTCAGGTAACAGGCCATCTGCCAGCCCCATCTCGACGCGACATTCATCGCGTACAGCGGCGCCAGAAAGCTGCCGAACAAGCCAAAAGCAGAATTATAAATGCCCAAATACGCGCCGCGTTTTTCTGGGGGCGCGACCTCCGCCATATGCGCGGTGGCCGAGCTGCTGAACGCGCCTTCAGCCCCGCCGATGACTGTCCTTACTACGAAGAGCATCGCGATGCTCTTCACGAAACCAGTCACGCAGGACAGTATAGAAAAGATGATGATCATCGGCAATGTGATCTTCTTACGGCCGACTTTGTCTGATATGGCCCCTCCGAGAATAACGAAAATGAGGTAGCCGATCGCCATCATCGTGACGATCAAGCCGCCTTGCGCAAGGTTCAACCCAAAGTATGGCATGATAAAAGGCAGCATCATGGCGATGATCAACCGGTCAAGGGACGCAAAGCCCCAGGACACAAAATAGACCCCAACCAAACTTTTAACGCCTTTGTACTCTTTGCCATTTGTTTCGTTTCCCATTTGTTCTCTCCTTTCTACCCAATAATAAATTTAAATATATTGCAACTTCAGCGGACCCCCATTGAATACGGGCTATTCCACTATAGCGACGATACGCGATTGGCCCGCGGTTCCTCCTTTGACCTTTACCGGGAAGCAGGCTACTTTGTAACCTGTCGCGCCCGGGAGCTTATCGAAATTCGCGAGTTTTTCCATATGTACATATTCGCGGTCGCGTCCGGCCATATGCCCCGGAAACATCTCTTTCGTCTCGCCCTTTTTAAAAGCTTCCGCTTGTACAGGGAACGACCGGTCGTACCCGTACATGTCGACCCCGATGACCTTGATGCCAAAATCAAGCAGGAAATCGGTCCCCTCGCGGCTCATGCCGGGCTGCGTCGAAAGATACTCGTCCGTGTAGATCAGCTTGTCATAATCCGTCCAAATCAAAACGATGTCGAGTGGCTTCAATTTGTAGTCAATCGCCTTGAGCGCGGCTTCCAAATCGTCCGGCATTATCAATTCTTTTTTTCCTATATGGCGCATATCCAGCCGCACCCCGTCCTGGTAGAACCATTCCAAAGGCAATTCGTCGATTGTCCGGGCTGGCTTGCCCGCGATCACCGGCCCGAAATGCAACGGGGAATCCACATGTGTGCCGCAATGGAACTGCCCTGAAAAATCTTCATGCGTCAAGGCCATGCTGTCATTGAAGTCCGATGGCTGCAATCCAAGCCTGGCGGCCATCGTCTTCGCCGATTCGGTATGCGGAGTAAACGTGATACTCATTGGGAAAGGCTCTGCTTTTGGGTTTTCTTCCAGATATACGCTCAAATCAATTAGTTGCATTTCTGTCTCCTTTTCTAAAATTTACGATATACGGATTATGAATATTTTCGCTGGTTTTCCAACATATATTGACAGATCGAGATCGCGAGGATTTTTGATGTGACAGGATCGGCGCGCGGCGTCATGATGACAGGGACGGTCGCGCCGGCCACCAACCCCCCGAAGCGCAGCCCCGCGGTCATCGAAAGCGCCTTCGAAAGCGGGTTGCCGACCTCTATATTCGGCACGACAAGGATGTCCGCTTCCCCGGCGACCGGGCTCTTGATCCCTTTGTGCTTCGCCGCGTCGGCATAGACCGCGTTGTCGTATGCAAGGGGCCCGTCGATGACGCAATTCCTGATTTGTCCGCGGTCGCCCATTTTCGCAATGATGGCGGCGTCGGTCGAACCCGCGGAAGCAGGGTTCACATGCTCCAAAAACGACAGCATCGCGACCTTTGGCAGGTCGCAGCCAAGCCTCATCGCAACCGCGACAGCGTTTTCGACGATCTTTATTTTGCCCTCAAGATCGGGTTCGATTGTCATGGCGCAGTCGGTGAGGATGAACGGGCGTCCGTCCGGAAGCTCGTAAATACCGGTATGGCTCAATACGCCGGGGCCGCGAAGCCCCCATTCCTTGTTGAGGATTGCGCGCAGATAGTCAGGCGTTTGTATCTGCCCCTTCATGGGCAAATCCGCGTCGCCCGAACGGACGAGCTTGATCGCGGTCTCGGCGGCGGCCACGTCGGTGTCCGCCTCGATGATGCGGCTTTCATCGATTTCATAGCCGGCTTCCTCCGCGGCTTTGAGTATCGCCGCCTTCCCGCCGACAAGCAGGCATTGCGATATCCCGCGCACGCTCTCGACTTCTTTCACAGCCTCTATCACTACAGGATCCGCCGCAGCGGCAATCGCGATAATCTTCCTGGGCTGAGCCAAAACGTCTTCAAGTATTTTGTCAAATGAAACCAGCATCTTTTTATTCCTTTCCAAAGCTTTTGATTTTTTCTTCGCCACGCAGCCCGCGGAGCGCCGCGGCGGCCATGGCCTCAAGCTCGTTTTCACCCGGGTACACATATACCGGAGCGATGAAAGAAACCCAGTCCATGATACCCGAAGCCACGCGTTCCCAGTTCGCAAGCCCGCCGGTGATCGCGATCGCGTCGACGTCCCCTTTGAGCGGAACGGCGCGCGCGCCGATTTCTTTCGACGTCTGGAAGATCATAGCTTCGACGGCTTCCTGCGCTTTTTTGTCCCCCGCAAGGATACGGCTCTCGATCTCCTTGCCGTCCGTAGTGCCGAGATACCCCATGAGGCCGCCGTTGCCGTTCAGCTGCTTGTGAACTTCCTGCACGGAATACTTCCCCGAAAAGCAGATTTCGACCAGTTGGCCTACAGGGACAGCGCCGGAGCGGACGGTCGTGAAAGGCCCGTCGCCCTCTATGCCGTTGTTTACGTCCAGTACGCGCCCGTCCGCGAACGCGCTGACTGTCGTCCCGCTGCCCATGTGGCAAATGATCAACCGGCTTTCTTCAAATTTTTTGCCAAGTTTTTCTGCGGCAACTTTGTGGGCCACCATATGGTGGTTCAAGACATGGTACGCGCATTGCCGCCCGATGCCGGGATGCCCGGAGTAAAAAGCGATCGGAAGCATTTCCTCGGAGTTGGACGGATCGACGGTGATCGTAGGGATGCCAAATTCCTTGCCGAGCCGGAACATCATTTCACAGCCGGGGTTTGACGGATGGATTCCGTATTGCTCCGACCTCATATCCGCCATGATATCGTCGTCAAGCCAATACATCCCCGAGTCCACAGGCCGGAGCAGCCCGCACATCGCGACAAGGATGTCGATATCCGTGATGCTTTCGCCCTTCTCGTCGAGCCACTTCAAAAGATCTTCACGCCGCTCCCCCAATTTGTCCCAGGGGTTCACGGATTCGTTCGGCCCTATCGGCGCGTGCTGGATCGTCTCCTTCAGGAGTTCTGTCTCCCCATCGTAAACAGCAACCTTGGTCGACGTCCCGCCGGGATTGTAAATGAGTATTTTTTCTCCCGTTTTTGACATTTTCGCCTGAGCCTCAACCTTTCTTTGCGATGCCGAGCAATTCCCTCGCTTCGTCCGGCGTCGCGACTTCATGCCCAAGCTCTCGTATGCGTTCGGCGATCCTCTCGACAAGCTGCGCGTTGCTCTTCGCGAGTTCGCCGTGGCCGAAGTAGATATTGTCTTCCATACCTACGCGCACATTCCCGCCGAGCAGGACGGCCGCCAATGTCGCGGGCAATTGCGTCGCGCCTATGCCGATAGCCCCGAAATGTGAATTCGGAGGCAGTTTGCGAACCATATGCGTGATATTTTCCATGCTGAATTCTATACAGCCCTGATTGCCCGCGTGCATATTGAACACGAGCGAAAATGACGCCGGCTGGGCTATGATGCCGGGCTTGATGAGCAAGTTGATAGCGTCTTCAAGCCCGCTGTGATTGAATATCTCCATTTCGGGCTTGATGCCCTTTTCCGTCATCTTCCTTGCGGTATCCTGCAGCCATCCGCGCGTCCAAAGATTGACATGGTACGGCCCCTCAATATCGGGGCATATGGACGGGGTCACGGAGATCCCCATATCAAGCGACGCCATTTCGGTATCGCACTCAAGCGCGGTAAGCCCGTCGTCAACCGAAAGCGATTTGTCGGGGCGGTTTGCCGGCGCCGTTGAGGGTTCGATGATGATTTTCGGCGATTTGGCCCGAACAGCTTCCACGACGCTCCGGACAACGTCGAGGTCGTTTGTCGGTATGCCATCTTTGTCCCTGCAGTGAAGGTGCGCGATCGACGCGCCCGCATTGTAACAATCGTATACGGACTCCGCGATTTCCTCAGGGCTGTAAGGGATCGCGGGATTCTTTTCCTTGCCGTGAAAATTGCTTGTCGGCGCTACCGTGATAATGATTTTCTTACCCATTTTGGCTCCTTCTCATGATAAATATATGATTTGATCAAAAATTTCCTGAGGCCATCATACAAGATCAGCATTTGCTTTCACATGTGCTGCTCGCACTAAAATCCTCACAAAACATTGCGTTTGCCGCACAAAGAAATCCCAAACAATCCGCAAAGAACCCTCGCTCTAAAAAAATGCTTGGAATTTCTGTAATTCCAAGCATTTATCACGTCACATATCTTTTGCGGAATTATGCTTTTTTCAACTTCTTTGCTTCGGCGCGCGCAATAGCTGAGGGCACCGTCTCTTTGATAAAGAACGATATGATGATGAAAGCGATGCAGCCAAACGATGCGACAAACATCATCGTGGTGAGGTTCGTTGCGTCGCCGATGGCGCCGAGGAACGACGTCGAAGAGATGCCGATGACTTCGCCAAACCCGAGGACAAGCCCAAGCGCGGAAGCGACCCATTCGGGCTTTACGCTTTCGGACGGCATGGCCAGCATGATGCTCGGCAGGACGCCCCAGATGAAGAACGCTGCGATAAAGAGCAACACGCTATACATCACGGCCCCGTGTGGGAAGAAGATGATGAGCAAAGTCATGACGAACGATATCGCGCCGGCATACGGCGGAAGCGTCTTGCGGCCTACTTTGTCGGAAATCCTCGGCATGATGATGCAACCGAAAAATCCTCCAAGCCCAAACACGGCCATGATGTTGCCGGAAACCGCGTCGGTAAAGCCTTGCCCGGTCGTGAAATACGTTGTCCCGAATGACAGCCAGCTCCAGTCCCAAACGAAGAACGATATGACCAGCAAAATCGAAACGACTACATTCCTGACCTTCAAAACCTCAATCGTCGAAACTTTGCCCCTGGTTTCATTCTTTGCCGCCTGGGCCGCTATATATTCCTGCGTGCCCTTCACAAACCGCGGGGATTCCTTCACGAAGATTGCCGCGCAAATCGCGAGTATGACGCCGGGGATGATCGTCAGGTAGCAGGCCATCTGCCAACCCCACCTCGAAGCCACGTTCATCGCGTATATCGGCGCTATGCAGCAGCCAAACAGCGCGAAGGCCGAATTGTACGCGCCCAGATACGCACCGCGCTTATGCGGCGGCGCTACTTCCGTAATATGCGCGGCCGTCGTGCTGTTGTACGCGCCTTCGGCGCCGCCGATGACGGTCCTCACGACAAACAGCATGGCGATGCTGTTTACAAAGCCTGTCACGCAGGAAAGTATGGAGAAAATGATGATTGCCGGGAATGTGATCTTTTTGCGGCCGACCTTGTCGGATACCGCCCCGAATATGACTGTGCAAACGAGAAATCCGACTGCCATCATCGTGACGACCAGACCGCCCTGGGTCAGGTTCAACCCGAAGTACGGCATGATGAACGGCAGCATCATCGCGATGATCAATCTGTCCAGCGCCGCGAAACCCCATGCCGCCGTATAGACCGCCGACAGGCTGAACGCGCCTTTGTACTTCTTTTTGTCATCAATGTTGTTTAGATTTTCATTATCCATTAATACTCCTCCCAAATTAACCTTTGACTGTCCACTAATAAAAATTGTAAATGCGGATGCTTCCTCCTTCAAATTCATAATACAAGATATGGTTTTGCCTTCATATGTGCCCCTCGCACTAAAAAACGCAAGGATTGTTGCGTTTGCGGCACAAAGCAATTTTTCAAACCGGGCTAATTGTCGGCGCCGGTTTCAAGCCTCTTTTTTTTGAGGATATCCATATATTCCGCGATGCGGCAGGAGACCAGGCAACGGCGGAATTCGTCAAACGAGGACAGATCAATATCAAACAATTCCTTGATATGGTTGATTCTGTAAAGCACGGTATTCCTGTGGGTATGCAGCATCTTTGCCGCCTGGGAATAGCCCTCGCGGCTTTGTATGAACACATGCAGCGTTTCAAACAATTCGGTATTGTGCGCGTCGTCGTATTCACGGATCAACAATATCTTGCGCGAGATAAAATGTTCAAGTTCATCTATATTGTCGCCGGCCGCTTTCATGACCGCGTCGAGCAAAAGATAGTTCTGATAATAAACGACGTTCTTGCTTTCCCCAAGCATATTCGCCAATTGCAACGCCCGGATATTCCTGTTGTAATGGAATGACACCTGCAGTATGTTCGTGAACACTTCCGAAAAGCACACATATGTGAAGAGGCGTTCGGAGACCTCTTCGACCTGCGCGCGAAAAACATCGTCATCCTGAAAAAAATTCTTTGATGAACGCAGTATTTGCATATGCTTGTTGAAATATATGATCCTGCAATTTACAAAAATTTGTTCAAAGTTTCGCCGGAGGTTGTGAAAGGCAAGCTGGTTGATCTGGTGTATCGGCACTGACGCCAATTGATAATATTTTGAATTTCCAAGCTGGGTCTCAATAGCTTTGACGAAAGCCAGATCCGCTTCCTTGATACTCCCTTTGAGCAGGTTCGCAAAGATCAAATTCAAATAATCCCGGTAAAAATCCTCCGTGGGCAAATCCGCCGTCGAGGTATTCAGGAATTTGAGGGTCAGCTTGTTGATCAGCGGGATTTTTTTCTGTATTTCATTGATATCGCCGGAAACATGAAGTACGACAAATGTACCGTACAAGTTGTCGTTGCGCCAAAGGTTGCTGATGATCCTTTGATGCGTATCGATCCCCATCCTGACAAACGGGGCGTCCGTCTTTATCTCAAGATCGCGCGATCTGTCGTTCGCGATGATCATCTCTATCCGTTGATCGCTGTAGTACCCTTTTTTTATGTCCGCGACCCAGGGGTCGTCACAGGCGCCTTCCATATTCGAACTCGCGACGACTTTGCTCGTCGCGTCAAGGACGGCGACCGGGTTCCCGAGCAAATCGGAGATTGCTTCTACAAAGGCGTTGATATCGTCAGACGCCAAAAAACACCCGATTATTTCCCTCTCGCCCGGAGTAAAAGCGATTTCTGATTTTTCATCATCATTGAGCATAGCTTGTCCTCTTTTATAACGATGTATGGATTATAGTAAAAGCAGGCGGCCGGCACAACAATTTTATATTTTTTGTGCAACAACATGGGCCGATCCCTTTAGGTAAAGCGCGGGCAGGTTGATTTCGTTGACAGATTGTAGTAAATTACATGGCGGACAATATCATTTTTTTAAGGAGAATATCGTGAATCAAATCAAAACGATCAGCAAAGGCGCCCTCAAAGAAACAAAGTCAAAAGGCTGCGGCGAATGCCAGACGTCATGCCAGTCGGCGTGCAAGACTTCGTGTACAGTCGCAAATCAGGAGTGCGAACAGATACGCATCAAACGCCCGAGGTAGTGATACACCTCTACCGTTTTCAGGACCTGAATATTGTATTGGATGTCAACAGCGGCGCCGTTCACGCGGTGAGCGATCCCGTGTTCGACATCCTTTCCCTTTACGCGGAAGATATCTCCGTCCTGCTTACAAAATACACCGCGGAAACATTGGCTGAAGCCAAGGCGGAGATAGACGGACTGACCGCCGAGGGCATGCTCTTCGCGCCCGAAGCGGACATTGCCGAAGTATCGCCCGAAGGGCGCGGCGCCGTCATCAAGGCGATGTGCCTGCATGTCGCCCACGACTGCAATATGCGTTGCGCCTACTGTTTCGCGGACGCGGGCGGGTTTTCAGGCGCCCGCGGTTTGATGCCTTATGAAACAGGGAGGCAGGCTATCGATTTTCTGCTTGCGCAATCGGGGGCCCGCAAAAACCTGGAACTCGACTTCTTCGGCGGCGAGCCGCTTATGAACTTCGACGTTGTGAAAGCGCTCACGCTTTACGGACGGGAACGCGAAAAAGCGTACGGAAAGCATATCCGTTTTACGCTCACGACAAACGGCCTCCTGCTCGACGATGAAAAATCTGCTTTTATCAATGGGCATATGGACAATGTCATCCTCTCCATAGACGGCAGGCCGGAGATCAACGACCATATGCGCAAGACGGTGGGCGGCGAAGGGACGTACGCCCATATCATTGACAAATTGTCGCGTTTTGTTGAATCGCGCAAAGAAGGCGCGAAAAACGGCGGCAGCGCGCTATACTACGTGCGCGGCACATATACCGCGTTCAACAAGGACTTCGCCGAAGACGTTTGCCATCTTGCGTCCCTGGGATTCAAAAATATCTCGGTTGAACCCGCAGTCACGGCTGAAGACGAGCCCTGGGCGCTGTCCGAGCGGGATTTGCCAGAACTGTTCGCGGAATACGACCGTCTCGCTGAGCTCATCCTCCAATCCGAAGCGACGGAAGGCCCCGTTTCTTTTTTCCATTTCAAAATAGATCTCGATCAGGGGCCATGCGTTTTCAAACGCGCCTCCGGTTGCGGCGCGGGTACGGCGTATGTCGCCGTCACGCCGGAGGGGGACATATATCCCTGCCATCAATTTGCCGGGGAACCGGCCTTCAAACTCGGGAACGTCAGGGACACGCATTTTGAGAACCGGCTTGCCGGGACATTTGAGAAAGCCCACATCTTTTCAAAAGCCGAATGCCGTAGCTGCTGGGCCAAATACTATTGCAGCGGAGGCTGCCACGCCGCGGCCCTGCGCTTTGAAGGCGACATCATGAAACCGCACCGGCTATCGTGCGAGCTGGAAAAAAAGCGCCTTGAATGCGCGATCGGCCTCGAGGCAAAGCGCGCCCTCTCCTAAATACACTCTCGTATGCCCGTATAAAAATACCCCCGGTCCAGGCAAAACATTCTGCCGGATCAGGGGAATTTACGAGCGCTGGCTCAGCTTAGATTTGTCGTTTTACAGATGGTAATACAGTTCAAACTCTACCGGCGCCGGGAATTGATGATATCTTGCAAGTTCCCCGCGTTTGGTCGCGAGCCATACGTCAAGCAGCCGGTCCGGGAATACCCCGCCCTCTGTGAGAAAGCCGTGGTCGTCCTCAAGCGCTTCGAGCGCTTCGTCCAAACTTTTCGGAAGTGATTTGATCTTCTTCTTTTCTTCGTCACTCAGATGATAGAAGTTGATATCGTATGGGCCGTAGCCTTCCATGACAGGATCGATTTTGTTTTTGATGCCGTCTACGCCGGCCATAAGCATCGCGGCGAAAGCGTAGTACGGGTTGCATGTGCCGTCCGGGCATCTGAGTTCAAAGCGCTTCGTTTCCGGCGACTTCGCGTAGGCCGGGATACGTATGACCGAGCTGCGGTTTGAAGTCGCGAAAGCGATGGACACGGGCGCCTCATAGCCCGGCACCAGCCGCTTGTATGAGTTTGTGCTCGGGTTTGTGAAAGCGCAAAGCGCCCCGGCATGCTTCAGGATACCGCCGATAAACCACAGCGCTGTTTCGCTGAGCTGCGAATACCCATCCACGTCATAGAACAGCGGCTTTCCGTCTTTGAACAGATGCATGTGTACATGAAGGCCGCTGCCGGCTTCGTCAAAGATCGGCTTCGGCATGAAAGTGGCGCTCGTACCCTCGGCCGCGGCCGCGTTCTTGATAATATATTTTGACATCATCGTCTTGTCGGCCATTTCAAGTATGCCGCCAAACTCAACTTCGATCTCGATCTGCCCTGGCCCCGCGACTTCGTGATGATGGTACTTCACCTTGATGCCCTGCTTTTCCATATAAAGCGAGACGCGGCTCCTGAAACCGTTCAGGCGGTCCAGCGGAGGCGCGATATGATAGCCGCCCTTCCTCGGCACTATATAGCCGGTATTGTTGTCCTCGGCGCCGCTGTTCCACTCCGCCTGCGCGGCGTTGATGTAGAATTTTGAAAAATTGGGGGTGACCGTATAGTTCATCTCGTCGAACACATAGAATTCAAACTCGGGGCTGACGCGCAGCTCGTCCGCGATCCCCGTGGACCTTAAGTATCTTTCGGCCATATGGGCGACATTCCTCGGATACTGGTCAAAGCGCCTGTTGTCGGGCAGATCGATCACGTATACGTCGCCTATCATGGAAAGCGTAGGCACTTCGCAAAAGACGTCAGGATGGGCGGTTGAAAGATCCGGGATGATGACCATGTCGCTCGACTCGACCGGCGCGAAACCATAGTTCGACCCGTCAAACCCAATGCCGTATTTCATCGTATCGTCGGTAAGCCTTTCGAGCGGCATCGTCAGATGGCGCCAACGCCCTATGATGTCGATCATCATGAAATCGACCATTCTGATTTCGTTTTCCTCACACCACGCTTTTAGATCCTTGAGATTGCTGAACATACTTCCTCCTTTAATTCATTTTTTACCTTTATTCAATCATTTATTTTATCATTTTTTTCTTTCTTGTTCCGATAATAAAAGCATTTAACCAAACGGCGCGTATCGGCAATAAGCCGGCCACAAACTTGTAATAGACTTGAAAATTCTTTTGTACAAATTTACTGCTTGACATCAAACATTCGTGATATAATCTGGCTAACTCGAAATGTGACATTTTTCGCATGTTTTGTTAGTCGTTCGGGTTGGGATCTGGAATGGCGGCCTGACATGTGTATTTTGTCCCACAAGCACGTTTATCTTTTTATGGAGGACAAAACATGAGCAGCGGTACGGTAAAATGGTTCAATCCGGACAAAGGTTTTGGATTTATCAGCAATGATGATGGAGGCGGGGATGTCTTTGTACACTTCTCCTCGATCGTGTCGGATGGTTTCAGGACATTGCGCGAAGGTCAGAAAGTGACTTTCGACGTCGAGCCCGATCCCAAAGACAGCGGTAAAATGCGCGCAACCAACGTAATGGCAGCAAAATAGCATTATACAAAATGAATATTTCGAAAAACGATCTGCTGTCTATTAAAGACTTCTCTAGCCTGACCGGTATAAAACAGTCTACACTTCGTTACTATGACGACCTCGGGCTGTTTTCGCCGGCCCAACGCGGTGAAAACGGCTACAGGTATTACACTCCGCAGCAAATGATTACGATCAACTCGATCAATCTGCTGCATGAGCTTGACATGCCGATACGCCGGATCTCGGATATCCAAAGCCGCAGGACGCCTGAGTTGATGTTTGAAGTGCTGAATGACAAGGAAGAGACCCTGGAGTCCGAGCTCCTGAGGCTTGAACGTTCCTACAATGTTGTTCGCACACTCAAACGAATGATACAGATCGGGCTTTCCTCGGACGAGACGATCGTCGAGACGCGGTTTTTTGACGAACTGCCGATCGTAGTCGGCCCGGCCAATGATTATGGGAATTCGGATTATTTTTACAATGCTTTTTTGAAGTTCTGCTCTGAAGCAAAGCTATATCGTATCGATCTGCGTTTGCCGGTCGGAGGTTTGTTTACGGATTTCGACTCTTTTTGCTCGAATCCGGCAAAACCGTCGAATTTCTTTTCGGTCGATCCCAAGGGCCTCGACAAACGGCATTCGGGAAGATACGTTTCGGCTTTTCAAAGAGGTTATTACGGAGAGATGGGCGATCTCGCCGAGCGCATGAGGAAACACATACTGGAGAACAATCTGATACCTCTCGGATCTGTGTACAACATTTACCTGCACGACGAACTCAGTGTAGACGATCCGAACAATTATTTATTGCACTCTACAGTAGAAGTCGCATAGTTTCGGTAAAGAAATATCGCAATCACATACTTGATGCCTTTGGTACATTGGCGTCAAGTATTTGCTATGCGGTTTCTGTAGAGCAGAAGCGCGATCAGGGTCTTGCCGTCATTCATTTCGCCGTCGTCTATGAGTTTGTACAATTCTTCCGGCGCAAACTCTTCTATATCTATTGACTCATTCTCGTCAAAATCCGTATCCCCCGCCACAAGCTCTTCGGCGAAAAAAACATGCAGGATTTCCTCCGAGTACCCCACCGTCGGGTAAAACGCCGCCGCGCGCCGTATGCGCCCCGCCGTGTAGCCGGTTTCCTCCCTGAACTCGCGAAGCGCGGCTTCGGCAGGATCCTCTCCCTTTTCGAGCTTGCCCGCCGGCAGCTCGAGCATCACATTTTCCGCCGCTTTCCGGTATTGCCGGATCATAGGTATCCTGCCGTCCGGCGTCACGCCGAGTATGACGACGCCACCGGGATGTTCGACTATTTCACGGTATGAAGTACGGCCGTCCTTGACCGTCACCTTGTCTTTGCGAAGATTCAGTATCGCCCCCTCGTAAATCCTTTCGCTTGATAGCGTTTTTTCTTCCGTAATCATGAACCCTCCGATTTTTCCGGGCTATTTGCCGAGCCCAAGGCTTTTTCTGATACGCGGCACTACAGGATAGAACGCCGCCGCGACGGCTACGCCGCAGCCCCACTGAATCACATTGAACAAAGCGGATACTAGCGCCTGATTGACGTTGAACAGTACGGTTTCAAAAGCCGCGTAGCCCCCGACCATGATAGCCCCGCCGATCAGCGCCGCGATGACAAAACGCGCAAAACCGGCTTTTTCCATCAATTTGCCGCAAACGAGCCCCATCAGCCCTTTGATAATGGCTGTAGGGATGATATACACGACATACCCCGCGGAGAGGTCAGACAGCGCCGAGCCCACCGCCGCCGCGATCATCCCGCCCGGCCCGCCAAGCAGCGAGGCCGCGATATATACGGGCGCGTCGCCAATATTCAGGTACCCGCCCGAGGCTATAGGCATCGGGATCCTTATCAGAAACGTGACGACAAAAATCACCGCGGCCATCAGGGCGGTCGTCGTCAGGTTCTTCACATTCTGATCATGTTTCACACGCGTTGTCATTGTACAAGAAATTAGCATATAGCCGCCTGATTGTAAAGGCGGGCGGCAAATTTTGCCGCCCGCTCCACCTTCCGAAAAAGGTTTTCATCTACGGTTTACAGTTTGATCTTCAGCAGTTTTTCCGCGTTTTTGTACGCGATCGCCTCTTTTGTATCAGTGTCGAGATCTACCGTATTCCACCACTCGTTTGCTTCTACATATGATTCGTAAGGATAATCCACAGAGAACATAATGTGGTCCTTTGGCATTGTGACCATGGCGTATTTGAGCGCGGGCGTATTGAAAAAGCCGCTCGTCGTGATATACAGCTTTTTGACGTAATCGGTCACCGAAAGCTTTAGAGGCCTCCCTGCCTCGGCCAATTGCTTTTCGCGCTCTTCAAGCTTGAAGCGATGGTCGATGCGCCAGCACCAGAACGGAAGGAATTCGCCCATATGGCCTATGATTATTTTCGCATCCGGCACTTTGTCGAACAGCCCGCTCATGATGATCCTCATGATATGTTCGCCGGTTTCCACATGGAATCCCCACGCGGCGCTCCCGAGTTCGGGATATGGCTTGTATGTCGTCACGCGATTTGGCGGCACAACACGCGGATGGATATATATCGGCACGTCCAACGCAGCCGCAGTCTTCCAAAAGTCCAAATACTCCGGCGCGTCATAATATATCTCTTCATTGCCGCCCGCGTCGTCGTATCCGTTGAGCAGCGCGCCGACCATGCCGAGTTCCTTCACCGCGTATGTGAGCTCAGTGATCGCCTCGTCGGGGTTGCGCATCGGCAGGGCGGCAAACGCGCGCAGCCTTTTTTTGTTCGGCTCGATCGCGTTCGCGACGTAATAGTTCCATTCCCTGGAGAGGCTGGCTTCCAGGCTTGCGTCGACGACGCCCTGCGTCGCCGGCGATGTGGCGGAGACAACCGAAAGCTCTATCTCCCCCTCGTCCATGGCGGCAATCCTCAATTCAGCCAGATCCTCAAGCCTTTCGCGGCATAGGGGAAATTCCGGAAGGTTGTTCAACTGTGGAGTGTGCTTTGCAACCCCCGGTACCGCATAGGCTTCTTCCAACGCAATTTTTTTCATTTTCATCTCCTTCTGTTTTTCTTCTTCTAAATCAAGCTTTTTATTTTTTTCGCAGCGGCAGCCAAGCCTTCCGCTTCCGTTTCGTCAAGACCGAGCTCCACTATTTCACGTACGCCTGATTTTCCGAGCCGCAGCGGGAGGCCCAGGCTGACCCCGCCAAGGCCGTATTCCCCATCCGGGATGCATGAGCAGGGTATGACCGTATCGCTCTCTCGCACGATCGCCTCAACCATCATGCCCAAACCTATACCGGAAGTCCAGGCCATTGTCCGCGTGGTTTTGAGCGTGAGCATTTCACTGAACCATGACCGGATTTTTGTCAATACCGCCTGACGCTGCCCGTCCGCAAGCGTGATCGGCTCTCCCGTATCCTTCCTTTTCGCCGAGGAGAAGATCGGCACGGAACAGTCGCCGTGTTCGCCCAAAACGAGCGCCTCAACCGCCGTCCCCGGCAATCCGAGCTCATTTGCGATCGCCCACTGAAAACGTACCGTATCGTTTCTTGAAAACCCGAGATACCTGCCGCGCGGGCCGCCGATATATTCATAAAGCTTGTAATTCAATACATCGATCGGGTTCGTAGCGGTAATGATAATGGGATAAACGCCCCACGACTTGATTTCATCGGCAAGCGCCCTGTAGATCGGAAGGTTGTCGATCAGGTACTCGTCTCTCGACGCGCGCCCGTCTTCCTGTACGCCAGCCGTACATATGATGATTTCACATTCTTTCAAAGCGCCCAAATCCCCGGCCGAAACGACAGTCGCGGTGATATCGCTTACGCCTTGATCAAGATCCATCGCGTGGCTCCGGGCGTAATTTTCGCGGATATCGTAAAGTATGATTTCGTCGACAAAACCTCCGGCCGCCACATAAAACGCAGCCGTCGACCCAAGCGCGCCGGCCCCGCCGATGATTCCGAGTCTCATCATTCCTGTTGAATTATTGATGTCCGTTTCGTCTCCTTTTTGCGCCCAGCCAATGTTTGTACAAAAACATCGATTTCCTCAAACGTATTATTCGCGTCAAAGCTTACACGAATTACACTATAAATCGCTTCTGAACGCAAGCCAAATGATTCTAAAATTTGCGGGTTTTTATTTTTGTAATGCGACCGGCACGCGGCGCCGTTCGAAACAAAGATGTTTTTTGAGTTGAGATACCGCACCACCACATCGCTGTCTTCGCCTGGGAGAGAAAAGCTGACAATGTGAGGAGCGCCTTTATCGGTCGAAAATATTTCCGCCTCCGGGATTTTCTCGAGTAGGGCCTTGTGGCAATAGTCCCGAAGCGCAGCCATTTTCGGCGCATCGGACGCCATTCTTTCCCTCGTAAGTTTGGCGGCTTCACCGAAAGCGGCGAGCTGCGGCAAACCTTCCGTACCCGGCCGCAATCCGCGTTCCTGCCCTCCCCCGAATTGAAGGGCGTGCATCTTGAGCCCGCTCCGCGCAAAAAGCGCCCCGGCGCCTTTGATCCCATGGATTTTGTGGGCGCTTACGCTCACCAGGTCGGCGCCGATCCCCTCGGGCGTAAAAGGGATTTTTCCGAACGCCTGGACCGCGTCACAATGCAAAAGCGCGGGGGAGCCTTTCCGTTTGATGATCCTGCTTACCTCCTCAACCGGAAAAATACAGCCGATCTCATTGTTCACAAGCATGACGCTTACGAAAACCGTATCCTTGTCGACAGCTTTTTCGAATTCTTCCAAATCCAAAACCCCTTTGGGCGACGGGATATAAACAACCTGCCAATCCTGGAGGCGGAGAATGCGGAGGGCTTTTGTCACCGACGCGTGTTCGACCGCCGTGGTAACGATCTTGCCCCCATATTTCCGCATTGCCGACGATCCTCCGAAGATTGCCAGGTTGTTTGACTCAGTACCTCCCGACGTAAAGTAAATCTCATTTTTTTGACAACCCAAAAGATCCGCTACGTATTGCCGGGACCTCGCCAGCTCCGCCCTGCTCTGCTTTCCCGGCAGATGGCTGGACGATGGGTTCCCATAACGCTCAGTGATAGCCCACGCCGCTCTTTCGGCGACCTCGGGCCAGGGCTTGGTTGTCGCGCTGTTGTCGAAATAAATGTGCACTATTCTAACCGATTTTTTTCACTTTAACTTTTACGCATACCTCCAAATTGCCGGTAATGGGGTCGACGTCGCTGAACTGCATATCTATCAATGAGTTGAAATTGGCGCCTTTGCCTTTCGCTATCGGCAAACCCTTTGCCCAATGCCCGGATACCCCCATGATAGTCAGCGTCCTCGGATGTTGGGCTTTCCGCACCTGCAACTGCCCCTGCACTTTCAATCCCCTATAGCTTTCCACCTCGACAAGGTCTCCGGCCGCAAGCCCTTCCTCTTCCGCGGTTTTCTCATTGATATTGATATAGTACGAGAATGGGTTGAGCTTGCTGACTTCGTCAATCCAAGGCTGTTGCTGGGTGCTTACACCGACATGCATCGCCTCGGCCCACGAAAACGCGTACAGGTTGAACTCGGGATCGCTATCCTCGTACACATTCGGGAACCAGAACGGCAGCGGGTCGTACGCGTCCCATTTGAGTTCTTTGTCGATATTCAACTCTTTTGCGATCTCGTACGTGCCTTCTTTCAAGTCGACAAGGAATTCCCAATATACATGGCTTCTCGCGTCGTTGAACTGACGCCAATAAACTTCTTCCACTTTTTTGGGCCAGGAAATCCATCCGTTCTGTTTGAACCACTCCCACGTGTACTTTTCACCGAAAATCTGCCTCACCGCCCTGTCACACAAATCCATCCATTCGATTTTCTTGTCCGGATCAAGTTTGTTCGCCCCCGCAAGATGAAGCATATCGTTGTAATACGCGTTCACCTTTGGCGTGGCGCCGATCCGGTCCATAAGCTCAATCACGATCTCCGGCCCGTTCACGCGTTCGTACATCGGCTCAACTATTTTTTGCGTCACGTGGAAACACCAGGGGCTGTCCATTCCCGGAGGTTGTCCATGGTAGGTGTGCTGCGCGCCGGACCAGTCGCTTCGTTCCAGATACGAAGCGTCAGGCAGCAATATATCCGCGAACGCCTCGTTGAACTCATTGGAGAAAAGGTCAATGTCCACGATGAACGAAATGTCTTTGTAGTATCGTTCACGGTCCTTCGGATTTGTGCCGTTCATGAGCGCGTTGGAACAGTAATTGATCAGCACGTCGTATTCGGTACGCAGCCCGATACGCCGTTGGATTTCAGCATAATCCGTGCATGACTCAAGCGGGATTTCCATCGCGCAGGGGAACATTTCCTCAATATTGTACGTTGGTTTTTCCGGTTTGTTGAGAGGCCAGGGTCGCGGCCAGGCGTATCTGCCGGCAATTTTGATAAACCCGTCGGGGCATTTGTCCACCCGGAGCAGAGGCTGTCCCGTATCCGGATGCCCGAAACATTCCGTCGAGAGGCTTGCCACGCCGCCGGGCGAGTTTGCGGAGCCAACGACCAGATTGAGCAGATCCATAGCGTACAGCGCCTGCGTCGCGTTCGTGTGCGTCACCGCCGCGCGGACATTGTAGGTCGAAACCGGCCTGAACGGCAGCTCTTTCCCGTCAATTGTAATCGTCGACCCGATACTCGCGGCCTCAGCGAATTCCCTGGCGATCCGTCTCAGCGTCTCCGCGGGAATTTCGCTGATTTTTTCAACTTTCTCGGCATCGTATTCCGCAAACCTGTTTTTCAAAAGCGCCCACGCCGGTTTGCAGGGTTTTCCGTTTACCTCGTACGAGCCTTCAAGCGCATACTCCCCGATGGTTTCGTCATCAAAGACTTTTGCCACCAAGGCGGCGCCGTCCCATATCATAGGCTTGTTTGTTTCCACATCCCGGACATATTTCTTGTCCTCACCGACCAGGTATGGCGCGTCTGTCCTTGTGCTGAGGAACGGGACGTCTATCATTCCAAGCTCATTCACGATGACATTGAGCATCCCCAAAGCGATCGCGCCGTCCGTGCCTGGAAGACAAGGTATCCATTCCGTAGCCTTTGAACCGCCGTTGTTGCAGACCGGATCGAAAACGACCATTTTCATGCCTCTTACGCGCGCCTTGGCGGAAAGCGCGGATGTGAACTGTTGGAACCCTCCGCTTGCGGAATTCGAGCCGAATATCAACGCGTAGTTGCACAGATCCCAGTCGGGCATTTCAATGAAAGCGCCGTGGTTGATGCCGGCGACAAAATGCAGCGCGTTCCCGCAGTGCGAGCCTGCCGAAAGGAAGTGCCCAGGATGGCCCTTTTCCGTAGTCAGGCCGTTGGCCAGCGGGAAGTAGAAAAACGGTGTTTGGTGCGTCCCCGCCAGGATCCCGTGCTGGATCACGATACCGCTTGGGTCTTTGTCCATCGCGTCTTTCAATTTTCCGGCAATTGTCGTATACGCTTCATCCCAACTGATTCTTTCCCATTGCGGGTCAACGCCTATACCCTTTTCCGGGTTTGTCCGCCGCAGCGGGTATTTCAAACGGTTCGGATCGTACAGCAGTTGCAATCCGGATATGCCCTTGGGGCAGACGCCGCCCCGCGACCCTATCGGGGAGTCAAAGTTGCCTTCTATCTTTGCGGCGACCCCATTTATTCTCTGCACGCGGATTGCGCATTCGCTGTGGCATCTATGGCATTGCGTCGGAATCCAAGTGTTTTCCCAGATCTCACCCTTGTTTATCTGGTTTTCATTTGAAGTTTTCATACTCATCGCTTTCTCCTAATTCTGAATACTCTCAAAAGCTTCTGGAATGATCGCGCCGGAAGATACAAGAATCGCCTGCCCCGCGATGATTTCGGAAGCGTCATCCCCGAATATATGCGCACCCAATAGTTTTCTGTCTTTTGCGTCGACAACAAGTTTGACGAACCCGCTGTTTGCCGGTTCCGAGGTATATCCGAGACGATAATCCTTCACCGGCTTTTTCACGATGGCGACGGAACGCCCGCCTGCCCTGGCTGTTTCTTCCGTCAAGCCAACCGAAGCTATCTCCGGCCCCGCGTAGATGCATTGCGCTATATGCTCGTATACGACTTCGTCCGGCTTCATCCCCGCAATACTTTCTACGGCGACAATCCCCTGCAAGGAGGCGACCAAAGCGAGAGGTTTCTTTCCTGTCACATCCCCCGCGGCGTAAATCCCGGATATGTTCGTCTTCATATCCTGATCCACACAGATAAAACCGTTTTCCATCTTCACGCCCAGTTCTTCCAAACCTATACCCGAACTGTTCGGTGAGATGCCGACGGAAACGAAGACCTTGTCCGCCGTAAGTTTTTCGATTTTTCCGCCGTCGGTATATGTGACTTCCACGCCATCACCGGTTTTTGCGGCGCTTTGCACCGTCACTCCGGTTTTGACCGCTATACCCGCTTCGGCGAAATGGCGCAGCGCCTCATTTGACAATTCCAAATCCGCCGACGGTACGACATTTGGCGTGGATTCCAGCATTGTCACTTTTACGTCAAACCGGTTCCAGATTGTCGCAAACTCCGCGCTGGTCGCGCCGGCGCCGACAATGATCACCGACGACGGGACGCTCTTCAGGTGAAGGGCGTCTTTGACATTTATGATACTTTCCCCGTCGCATTTAATGTTTTCCATTTCCATGGGGCTGGAACCGGTAGCGATGATGATATTCTTCCCCGTCAGCTTCTCTCCCGAGGGCTGGATTTGGATTTCCGTGTTGCTGCTTATATACGCACTCCCTTCATAGAGATCGACATTCAGGCCCTTCAGGATCCCTTCAATGCGCTCCCCCTGCCTTTTCGCGATATGATTGCTCGTTTCCTGTATGTCCATGAGCTCCGTCATCACATTATCGAAAATATAATCATGGGTTTTCTGCAAAGACTTCTTGTATACAAGCTTGGAAAACCTGAGCATCGCTTTCACCGGTATGCACCCCCAGTGTGTGCATCCCCCGCCGATCAATCCTTTTTCTATCATCGCGGTTTTCAAGCCCAATTCGCTTGCTTTAATGGCCGCCGTATACCCACCCGGGCCGCCGCCAATTATTACAACATCATACTCGTCCATCATTGATCCCTTTCCGCCAAATGGTTAATCCACATAGAATACGGCTGGTTTTACCTCATATTCGGGATGTAAAGCGTAACCGTTCCGTTCTCTTATCAATACAGAAACATTGCTGTCCGGATCATCCAAATCCCCAAAGACCCTGGCCTTGCACATACAAACATTCACGCACGCAGGCGTCGCGTCTTTGTCAATGCCGGGCGTCAATCCATTTTGAATGCCGGAAGTGATCCGGTCCTTGCAAAACTCGCATTTGAGCATCGTGCTTTCCTCATGAGGGCAAAGCAGTTCCCCGATCAGCTCAAACTCCGTTTTTCCCTGTCCGGGGAAAAACTCTTTTCTGTCGCCCTCGTAGTAAGAACGCTGGTTATATGGGCAGGAAATTGCGCAATGCTGGCAGCCGATACACTTGTCAGGATCGATACAGACAATGCCGTCATCGCGTTTATAGGATGCCCCTGTCGGACACATATCTACGCATTTTGCGTCCTCGCAATGATTGCACAATATAGGAAGCGGGCTTTTCTTCGCGTTTGGGAATTCCCCGATTTCGTTTACTATCACTTTGTTTAGAAACACTCCAGGCGGAAGAAAATACTCTTGTTTACAGGCAATTACGCACGCGTTGCAACATACGCACTTTTTGATGTCAATCACCATGCCCCATCTGCTCATGCTGGATCACTCCTTTCTATTTTTTTACTGACGTACAGATATTGATTAATAAAAACAAAGTTATATGGTGCCCAATTATATATACGAAATTTTTGTATTGTCAAGAGCGTCAAACGGCCGGATTTCTAATGCCTGCAGCCGAATTTTTTACGATGATTTATCTCACTTTATTCCGCCGCCGCCCGGTCTTATATAGCTTCTTATTAATAACATTGATCCTGTCGTAACCAAGGCACAAGCCTATGTCAGTTCAGGGGTTCGCGAATCAATTCTTTTTGTTGCTATTATATCTATACCGGTTTCGGCAACATCTGCAATTAAAATATCGCCGATGTCTACTGGCGCAAAGACCTCAGCATACCGCAAGGCGTTCATGACGCCAAAAATCTTCCCTTTTGGAACTGAGCTTCTCGTTTTGGCGGAAACCAACGGTAGTGCTCCATTTCTTATTAAAACACTGCCTGTAACTGTACGCCTTGGATCCATACTCTCTAACTTCGCATATTCTAAACCTTTATTACATAGATTGCCGTCGACAGATAAAAGCGTCTCTCCATCGGTTAGAACTTCCAGAGGACATCCCATAGGGCAATTAATACATATGAACTCAAATACCATATCAGCTTCCCTCGATACAAACCATGATGTCTTGAATTGATTCTCCGTTTTCTGGTATAGGCAATTCGATTTGCTCCATCTCTCCCGGCGTCAGGACACGCTTTTTCCGGTGAAAAACACACTTTTCGTCATAATAGACACTCAGATATTGATCAAAAAACTGATTATTTACACGGAATGATAGTCTTTGCCCCTTTTTAACATTTATTTCATTTATTTGCTGTGGAATTAAATATCTAAGTCCCTTCCCGACAATTAAGTTCAAAACCTTGTTTGTACCGCTTTCCTTACTTTTGCTCAATACATATTCTGCCGCACACTTTCCAGCAAATAAGGCTTCTTCAGATACATAGTCAACGAGGTCGTGAACATGTAGCACATTCCCGCAGGCAAATATACCTTCCACTTGAGTCTCAAGATTTCCAGAAACCACAGACCCGCCTGTTGCGGGATCGAGTCTTACCCCTGCCATTATTGAAAGCTCATTCTCAGGGATCAAGCCGACCGACATGAGAATGGTATCGCATTCGATAAAACGTTCCGTCCCATGAATATGGTTTTGTCTATCGTCGACCTCTGCGATTGTAACGCCTTCCACCCGTTCTTTTCCTGCAATATCAACAATAGTATGCTTGAATAATAGTGGGATATCAAAATCAACCAGGCATTGAACTATATTGCGTTTCAGGCCTCCTGAATACGGCATGATTTCTACAATAGTCTTCACATCTGCTCCTTCTAAACACATCCTCCGAGCCATGATTAAGCCTATGTCGCCTGACCCCAAAATGACAACTTTATTTCCGGGCATATATCCATCAATGTTAACCAGTCTCTGTGCGGTTCCAGCCGCGTATATCCCAGCGCCCCGGAAGCCGGGGATGTTAAGAGCCCCCCGGGGACGCTCCCTGCAGCCCATCGCGAGAATTACACCTTTCGCTTTAATTCTTATCAACCCCCCGGCGGAGCTGACACAAAGCAATTCTTTATCACTACTTAGTCGTGTGACCATCGTACCAAGCAAGAAAACAATCCCTGCTTTTTTGGCCTTATCCAAATACCGCGCCGCATATTCGGGACCTGTTAATTCTTCCTTAAATATATGCAAACCAAAACCATTGTGTATGCATTGATTGAGGATCCCGCCGGTTTCTTTTGAACGTTCGATCACGACTATGTTCCTGACACCATGATCATGCGCAGAGATCGCGGCTGCCAATCCGGCAGGACCCCCACCGATGATCGCTATATCAACATACTTTATATCAGATAAAGGTTCTTGTTGATCTCTATACATTTCTTATTTTGCCTGACAATAAAAATGATTTTCCGCCGGACTTGGTTGTCTCACAGGCGTCTTTGTATACTTCCCTCGTCAGGACTTCCAAAATGCCGGATGTACAAAACCCCGACTGGCACCGTCCCATGCCTGCTCTGGTCCGCCGTTTCACGGCGTCGACAGACTTTGCTCCAAGCGGCCGGTGGATCGCATCAAGCACTTCCCCCTCACTGATTTCCTCGCATCGACATACGATATGTCCATATGCCGGATTTTTCTTGATAAGCGCGCGGCGTGTTTCAAAATCAAGAGACGCGACATTGGAAATTCCCTTTCTGTTTTCAATAAAGTTTGTTTTTCTATCCGGCTTTAAGCGCGCTGTAATAATGCCCGCAACATATTCTCCAATGGCTGGCGCGGCAGACAGACCCGGGGATTCTATCCCGATTGCATCTACGAAACCGGGGGCTTCATGCGCCTCTTGTATGAAGAAATCTATTTCATCACGTACGATATGGGCGCGCAAACCTGCAAAAGACGTGATGATTTTTTTAACAGGGATCTCCTCTTTAAGACTTAATCGACCTTTTTTAATTACTTCAGCCAGACCCTCTGCTGTTGTATTAATACCTTCTTTGTCGTCAATATCCATCGCTGTCGGGCCTATCATGAGGTTCCCATGTATAGTCGGAGAAACAAGAACTCCTTTGCCCATCGGGCCTGGCATTTGAAATACCGTATGGTTGACCATATCTCCTATAGTTTTATCAAAAAGACAATACTCCCCTTTTCTTGGAGTGATCTTAATTTTCTCTCTGGAAATCATATTGTGTATTTCATCTCCAAATACTCCAGCGGCGTTGACTATCACAGTCGCATGAAAAACCCCGTGTTCGGTAAGAAGCTGAAAGCCCTCAGATACCCGCTCAACCCATTCAACAGCGCAATTCATATGAAAATCAACGCCATTTTCAAAAGCGTTTTCCGCCTGTGCGATCGTAAGCGTAAAAGGGCAGATGATTCCTCCGGTTGGAGCAAAAAGTGCGCATATGGCATTGTCTGAAATCCCATTATCCATCATTGAAAGCTCTTCCTTCTCCAGGATACGCAAACCTGAAACTCCATTTTTCCGTCCCTGCTCCAAAAGACCGTATATTCTCCCTCGATCATTTTCCGCAAAACAAAGGACCAGGGTCCCGTTCCTTCTGAACGGGATATCTAAATCTTTTGCGAGTTTTGGGATCATTTCACAGCCCCGCACATTTAAGCGCGCCATCAAAGAACCCGGCTCTGAGCCGAAACCAGCGTGAACGATACCGCTGTTTGCCTTGGATGTACCAGCTCCAACATCTTCCCGCTTTTCAAATACACAAATGTCAAGCTTGAACCTTGACAGCTCGCGCGCTATAGAAACTCCTATTACCCCTGCGCCGATCACAGCAACATCGAAGGAATTGCGCATCACAACTCTCCGAATCCTGATTTAATCAGGCTTGTCAAAGAATCAACAGCCTCCTTTTCATCGGCTCCGTTTGCCTTAATTACGGCCATTTCCCCCTGCGACAAACCAAGCGTTAACAACAGTACTATTGATTTGGCGTTGACTGAATCTTCCTCTTCACCAACACGCGCAATCTCTATTGCGCTTTTAAAATTATTTGCGTTCTCGACAAAAACCGAAGCAGGTCTTGCATGAAGTCCTGAGTGATTAAGTATCTTTGCCTGCTTTTCGTACATATTATTACTCCTTTTTACCTACCACACTTTTTAAATACTCTTCGCTATCCGCTGAAGACGAAAATTCGCATACCTTTGCAGCAATTTTTTGAGCATCTTCTTCAGTAAACATAGACAAGATTTTTTTTATCGGGGCAATCGCATTTACATTCATTGACAATTTACTTAGCCCAAGCCCAACGAGGACGATTGCCGCACAGGGATCGCCCCCAATCTCTCCGCAAATACTGAGCGGTTTCCCCGCGCTGATGAACGCATCGGCAACTATTTTGATAAGCCGAAAAACCGCTGGATTATAATGTTGATAGTATTTTTTAACACCAGAATTCATTCGGTCTGCTGCCATCAGGTATTGAATCAGATCATTTGATCCAATACTGGCGAAATCAATCTCTTTGACTGCGGCATCCGCAATCAGGGCTATTGACGGTATTTCTATCATAATTCCGATTTTAATATTATCTGCATATTGAATCCCTTCATCATCGAGTTCTTTATAGACATCGTTTATGATTGCTTTTGCATCCCGGATATCTTCAATCGTCCCGACCATAGGCAACATCAGCCAGAGGTTTCCGAAAGCGGATGCTCGAAACGCTGCCCTAAGCTGAGTGCGAAAAAGATCTGGATGGTCAAAACAAAGCCTTAACGCCCTTTTCCCAAGAAAAGGATTTTCTTCAACCGGCAACTCGAAATACGGCAACGTTTTATCACCGCCAATATCGAGTGTCCTAAGCGTCACCGGCCGTGTTCCAAAAGCAGACAGGACTTTTTTGTACGCTTCAAATTGCTCATCTTCGGTCGGCAGATATTTGCTTTCCATATACAAGAATTCTGTCCGCATCAAACCTATACCGTCTACATATTTTTCATTATCAAACATAACGGGTGATATAGACCCTATATTGAGCATGATATCTATACGCTTGCCACATGCCATCAAAGGGTCCTTCGCCCGGTATTTTTTTATTTCTTTTTGTGCGACTGAGAAATCGGCGGATTTTTTCAGATAGCTATCGATCAAGCTCTTTTCAGGGCTGGGGAAAATGATTCCTTCAACAGCGTCTACAATGACGGTCTGCCCGTCGACGAGAGTTGAGCGGGCGCCATTGACGCAAAGTACTGCCGGAATCTCGTAATCTCTCGAAATGATCGTGCTATGCGACGTTTCTCCACCTTCTTCTGCGATGATAGCAAGGACGTTTCCACGGTCAAAATTCAGGCAGTCAGAAGGCAGTAAGTCCCTACAAACAACGACAGAAGGCCCTGGAAGGCTATCCAAGGTTTTCATTTTTAGCCCACGGCCGGCAAAGATCACCCGTCTCATTACGTCTTCCAAATCGGATGCTCTGTTTCTGAAAACAGGATCCTTTGATCTTTCTATGATTCGAATGTATTTCTGAAATATTTTCGTGATGGCAAATTCCGTATTCCAAAACTTTGCAGATATACCACCTCGTATTTCTTCATCAATTGCGACGTCTGTTAATATCGCTCGGTGAGCTATAAAAATGTCAGCTTTGTCATCATTGTTTTCTTGCATTTGGCTTATTGTCAGGTCAAGTTCCGCTAAAGCCTTCTTCTTGGCAATTTCATATCGTTTGACAGCCCCGAAGACTGACGACTCATCTATAAGGGCTTCGTCCGTAGAGACGTCAACATGTTCGAAAATATAGACATTTCCAATGGCATAACCGTATGATACGGGATTGCCTTTAAGTTCGTTTGAATCTGAAAAACTCACTGATTCTTCACTTCCTTTCCGTAGCAAAGCTGATTTAGTCAAGATTGCGTATCAAGTTGCCGCGGTTCATAATGTTGCTTGGATCGAGGGCCTTTTTCAAATCCTTCATTATTGAGTATGATGTCCCATGCTCTTGTTCAGCATAAATAACACGTTGTTTTCCCATGCCATGGTGGTGTACCACTCCGCCTGTAGGATATTTAATTACTTCATCGCACAGCGCTTTAATAAAAGCCATTTGCTCGTCGTCTGATGTTTCAGGACTATTTATTTTTATTTCATATACAAAATAGATATTCGTGCCATTGATGTAACTATGAGATATATGGCCGCCTAGCATTACAAGATTTTTGATTTTTTCCGGAACGTTTTTCATAACATTTGAGTATATTTCTTTTATTTCGGTCCAGTCTGCACTGATCTCGATAGTTGCGTAAAAGATATTGGTTTCTCTATATTTTCTGTATGTTTCCGCTGCCCCAATCGTCTTGCATATATCATTTCTATGCTCCATCCAATGTTCTACCGCAGCAGTACCTATGTAAACCCCTTCGTGCTTATTTGCAATTCGATTGATACCTTCACCGGTTCCCTTAGCTATTTCGGGAGGGCCTTCAGCTGTAAAAAACATGAACGCTTCTTCATTTTTCAACTTGACACTTCCAAAATTGTGATCCATATCCGACTTGTCATAAAGACGTACCACTGACGGTTTATATCCAGAAACCATGATGTCGCGAATTGCCTCAAAACCCGTATCCATATTATTAAGAACATACCCTCCCATCCATAAGTTGTCAGGATACCAGGGGAAGAGTTTGATCGTCACTTCGGTGATAACTCCAAGAGCTCCTTCGCTTCCAATGAAAATTTGCTTCAAGTCAGGCCCGGCCGAACGTCTTGGTACGTTTCGGATTCTTATCACCCGACCGTCAGGCATCACAGCCTCAAGGCCACAAACCATATCTTCAATGCCACCGTAGTATGTTGAGAACTGCCCGATACTGCGCGTCGCAACCAGTCCTCCGATAAGCGCCAACGGCCTGGACTGCGGACTGTGACCGGTAGTTAATCCTATTGCGTTCGCCATACTTTCAAGTTTGTCCTGCGGATAACCAGCTTGCATTGTTGCCATCATATTGTACTTGTCAAAATTAAGCATTTTATCCATACGTGACACATCGAGCATCAGCGAACCTTCTTCATGCGTTTCAAGCAATCCCTCAGATCCAGAGCCTCCCCCGCGTGTGATGACATTGATTTTTCGCGCATTACAGTATTTTAATATTTTAACCACGTCGTCTGTATCAGTAGCAAATACTATTGCTTCCGGAAGCGGAACCATATGAATCCCGAAAGCTTTTTCGTATACTCGATTATTCAGATCGGCCAAACGAAGCTGTTCCTGATCCAGAACGATTTTTTCACCGCCGACAAGTTCCCCCAACTCTTTCAGATTTAGCAACGTACTCATTTACTTTCCTCCATTTCCACTGCCGGGTTCCCATGTTGGATCGACTGTTTTGTAATACTCATATGCTTTCTTTATCTTTTCTATGTTTTTTTTCTTTCCCGCAGCAGGATCCAGCAATCCGCGTTTTACAAGATATGTCTCGACAATGGCGGCAGCAGGACGATAAGGCGGACAACCCGGCGCCAACACGCCTGCTTCCTCAAGAAGGATTTTCCCCCTTATCTCTTTTATGTTTCCGGTCGCCGCGCAGGCACAATCGCCAAGAAATATCACATTGTCGATTTTCGTGCTGATTCCGTTCGGTATTTTTGGATCAGACCCTGCGATGAGCATGAATTTTTCGTCCTTGACACCTGAAAGCATTCTTGCGATCCCACCAGCCATTGCGTAGCATTGCTTGCAGGCGCCTCCAATACGGATATCTACATTTGGATAGGTTCCGGTCACAAACCGGTCATCTGGGTACTGATAACTATCCGGTATCAAAAACGATTCTTTAACGTCTTCTATCTTTGCGCCAAGCACTTCGATGTTTTCAAGCTTTCCATTGCCTATATCATCAAAGTCTGCAAGTCTGTTGAAAGCAACCGAGAAAACGTCCTCAATCCCCATGCACGCGATCGCTACACTGTCGGCTGCAACCACGTCTGTGCTGGCGATGAACATATTCATGGGATGGGGCAACCCATATTCACCGGCTCCGTTTCCTTCCATTGCCGTAATCCCGTCGATCAGAGTCAGGTCCGGTTTGCGGATTTTGAATAGATCTACTATCTTTTGTTCAAAGTCATCACGGTGCGCGTAATATTTTTGCTCATCATTCAATATACCCTGAAAATTCTTCATACCCAACGTCACAAGCGTCATACCATGCGTCTTCATGCACGGCAGGTCTATCATCACGTCGCAATCGTACAGGCATCTGGGATATTCCGCTTCGCCCAAACACTTTCCATCCGGAATCTTTATATTGATGCGTTCGTCATCTTCAAGACATAGCACTTCAGCGCCTGCAGCCTCAGCTTCGGCGCGTATCCCCATTTCGTTCAATACAAAATCCGTAGTTTGTCCGCGGCCCAGCTTTGTTCCAACACTCACTGCTTCACAAAGCACTACTCTTCCCGCTCCTGCTTCAAAAAGTTGTCTGATAAGCGCAGAAACTGTCCGTCTGTCAACGATGACGGGAGGTGGATACGGAGCAAAAAAATTGCCCTTTATTGTGACGTAAGCGTTTCTAGGGATATATTTTTTCAGGCTTCCGATTAAATCAAACGCTTCCTTAATCATTTTATATATCTCGTCACGATCAGGCGTTTTATCTCTTTTAATAATGACAACTTTTGATTTCTCCATTTCCTATACTTCCTCCTTGTATTGTTTATTAATTCTTGTTTTTATTCGAAACGTTTTGAAACAAAACTGAACAAATCGCTTGAATCAACAAACTCCCCATCTTTCAGAGTTCTAACAAACTCCGCATCGTCAAGCAGCCTTATCAAATTGTGCAATACCATCAAATGTGCGTTGTTATCCTTGGTACACAGTGCAAGAATGATTTTGATTGCTTCTTTTTCCCCTTTACCGAACAGGATCCCCTGTTTAAAAACACCTAAAACCAGCCCAACTCCCTTTACATCCAAAGAAGGGTGCGCATGCGCCAGTAAAATCCCAGGGGATATTTCTGAGTACAGCCCAAGCCTTTCATAGGTTCTGATGATTGACTCCGCATAATCTCTTCCTATCATTCCGGCCTTTACCAAAGGATGACAAACCGCGTGTATCGCCTCTTCCTGATCAAGCGGATCAGGGAAGAAAACAACCATGTCCGGCGTCAGGACATCTTTCAAATGTACTTTTCGATGGCCGACGTCTATGGATTCAAGATATTTGCGAATCATCAGAACCAGCTTGGCGCGATTTGTTATGACGGCATTTTGATCAATAAAATACAAAATATCGCTGACGATCGTGTCTTCGCTTTGCATACTATCAGGTGGGAAACGATTGAGAATAATGTTTCGCAGCATAGGCGACAAGACGGCGTCTGTTCTTAGTATTTTGTCGCTTTTGTACGGAAGGTCCACAGTCGAGACGATTAGGTCATATGTGACAACATCAGATTCTGAAGCATTTCTCAAATCCTTAGTATCAATGATATACCTTCTGCCGACCAATTCCGAAATCTGATGTTGCAGGAAAAGCGCAGTGCCGATTCCGGCTCCGCACATGATAAGTATGCATTTCCCCTCCTTCGATTTTTTTATTTTTCGATGAGCCATCCAACTTACAAAATAAATGCATATATAAGCTGTCTCATCCTCGTTGATCGACATGCCATACTTCTGCTCAATTCGTTTTACAGCTTTTCGTGTGAGGAGAAAAATATCCGGGTATTCCGATTTCACATCGCTCGCATTGATATTTGTGACCTTTATTTTGTATTTTAGACGATAGTACATAGGTCTTATATGAAGAAGCAGTTGGTTTGCAAAAGCTTCGCGCTCATCCATTTGAACACAGGCAAAACCTTCAAATTCTTCGATTAATTCCATTACAAAGGATTGCAGATCGACATCCCTATACGTTTCCCGAATGTCTGCACCGTTTCCGCGTTCACTCAGCATCACCGCGGTCAAATACACTTTTTCTTCATGTGGTATCTGTAAACCTATATTTTCTATGTTCGCGATGATAATACCTGCAGCTTTGTATTCAGCTGTTTCTATGAACCCTTCTTCATCAACAAAAAGGATTTCGGTTTTTGCTCTGCATAGAATCAAAAGAATATAATAAGCTAGTTCATCAATCGCATTGGAGTTGTAGATCAGTCCTGTCTCATATTCCGCATCCTTCACTATTTGGCGAATATCGTTGAACAGTGTCCCTTTCGGTTTTGCACCGGTTTTGATACCAACTGCTGTCAGGAATATGTCATCTATTCTTGATTGCATATGATCTGTATGATTTTCGGCAACGGATTTGTATAAGCAATAACGGATGTTCAACTCATCGCCTTCGAGGATATATCCGCATTTTTTTCGGCTTATAAGAGAGAGGTCTTCCTCTTCCAGAACAGACTTGATCTGTGCGATATCATGCATAGTTGTGTTCCTGCTGGTATCAATCATTTCGGCAAGCACATCAAGCGTAAGGTTTTTTATTAGGCCTATCGACAAGAGAATCAATGACTTCCTTTCTTCCGGCGATAGGATATATTCCCATTCACTACCAGTAGAACGCAAAAGAATCGCATCACGAATTTCATCGCGATACGACATATTTAAAAGCAGTCTGTCATTCACAACTTCTATCTGCGGTAAGTTGTTTATTCTTAATGCATAGTTTAGTTTCTTCAGATTGTAATCCAGGATTCTGCGCGTGATCCCAAGTTGCTCCAGAATATCCGCCAACGGCAAATTGCCGCCGGCGGATATCAATATTTTTTGGATTGAAACAACGATGTAATTTAGTTCCATTCATTATATCCTGATTGGCAAGTCTGTCTTTCGTCAAGTCATCCAACAATTAATTGAAAGAAGTGTGTGATATATCCAACGATTATAACCCATACGCTACATTCACTGAATCCCATTTGCTGTACGAATGTACCGACGGTATTTGATACCAAAGGCATTGCAACTGTAGTAATGAGCATGATAGCACATCCCCCGATCAAGCCCCACCAGATGACGCCTCTGCGACCCCCGTAGGAATTCGCGAAAACACATCCCGATGCAACGTCAAAATACACAGCAGCAGTAAGCGGGACAAGTACATAGAGGCTGACCCCGGACATGTTGATTGCTGTCATCGCGACCAGGCTGGCGCCTAACGCGAAGATATAACCAAACATCAGCGAATTTGGGCCATAAGGATAGATCAGAGGAATGTCCAGTGCCGGAACAGCGCCCGGTACGATTTTCTTTGAAATACCTGTAAATGCCGGAATGATCTCAGCCATCATCATACGGCAGCCTTGTAAAAGAATAACAATGCCGGCGCCGAAGCGCATGCCATTTGTCAAAGTAAATACTACGACATCGTTTCCGTATACTTCTGTTCGAATCGGAGATGGCAGAGCGATTGCAATGACAGCAAATACGCAAACCATAATCAAGCCGCCTGTCAATGTCGTATCCTTCATGAAGTCCAAGCCCTTCGGAAAAGACATTTTTTCCATATTGGGACTCGGCTTTTCTTTCGGTACTGTCTTTGCCGCAAGTTGTCCAACGCGGGACGCGACAAAGCACCACAGCGTTCCGGAATGGCCGATGGAGAATTCACGTTTCCCTGTCAGATGCTCCATATCTTTCATCAGGAGTTGAGGTGTGATAGAAATCGTGATGACATATCCTATGATAGCAAACACCATAAGGGTCGATCCCTTGAAACCGAATTGAACCCCGAGACCCAACCACAACATTGAATAGAATAGCATCATATGGCCAGTCAAATATACTGTTTTTAACGGTGTCCATTTGGCGAGTAATAAGTTAATAACAAAACCCACGACCATGATAATCCCCATATTGGAACCCCATTGTTCCATGAATGCGCCATAGTCGGCAAGAGGGGCGCTTTCACGTGTTGACAGAGAACTGAAGGCCTGAGTCATCGGGCCCATGGCTCCGATTATAACGTCAACGCCAATCAAGAGGACAAAGATACCGAGCATCGCTTTGAATGTCCCTTTGATAATATCGCTGACATGTTTACGCTGAAGAATAAGCCCAACACATGCAATTAAAGAAATAAAAATTGCCGGAGATTGAAATATACCAGCTATATATAAAATTATTCCCATTTTTTATCCTCCAAAATTTTCAAGCACTAACCTTATTCACTAAGTTCTTTAATTTTGGGAACCGCAACTTCACGAAGCAATTCTTTGTTCAGAAAATCAGCAATCATAATAACAGGCGCATTATTTTGCGTTTGTAATTGTTCAAGAAACTCTTCTGATGAAAGAATCAGATCCACGTTTAGCATTGAAGCGCTTGTGATATCCTGCGGGTAAACATTTGCTTCGATGTTCTCTTCTTGTAAAACATCGTCCAGCGTCATCTTTAAAATCATGCTTGTCCCAAGACCATACCCGCATACGCATGCTATATCTATTTTATTCATTAACGAATCCTCTCTGTATGACTAAAAGCACACTGTTGTCTGTAGCCGGGAAAGCTACATCGGAGTTTTAACTGTTTGTTTTCAACCTCCTTCCTTGCTGCTTATATAAGCGATGACCTCATCTACGCTCCCTGCGCTTATGATTGTGGTCATAAAACTCTCTCGTATTATTAACCGGGAAATATCTTTCATGATTGACAGATGCCCTGTGCTCTCTTTCCCTGCCAGGGCAAAGAGAACAACTACCGGATCATTTTGTTTGTGGCCGAATTCGACAGGTGTTTTTAGCGTGACCATGGACGTTGAATCTTCGTTTACAAGATCGCTTGGGCGTGCGTGCGCAAAAGCAATGCCGGGTGAAATCACCATATACGCACCCATTTCATCAACAGTTCGTATCATTTCGTCTATATACTGCTCTTTGACTAATGATTGCTTTACGAGGAGTTCTCCGGCAATCCTGATTGCATCGTCCCTGTCCCGGGCTTCCTGATTTAAGGCTATTGTGTTTTGGTTTAGATAATCAGTTAGCATAGAAACAATTTCTCCTTACTGACATGCATCCGACCGTGCAATATTCTGTATATAAAAGGTCAAAGCTGCTAAACGAGCTGCTTATCTTTCAAAATATCAATAATTACAAAAAAAAGAAGCGCAATTTTCGTCCTGACACAAACACAATTTTTGTTTTCAACACGTCCAAATAACTTTCAACTGCATGGTTTGTTTTATAGTAAGATGGGCTTTGCACAGGAGAGTACTCGAAGCAATGCGTTTGATTGAATTATTTGTTTGTTTTTCAATCGTCAATGAAACTGCGAACGTCACAAGACAGGATTGGCGAAAACTTGCCTGTGGTGATTTTCAATCAGCTTCTACCAGGATGATAATCAACACCTACGATGAAACAGCATTGGAATACGCGCTACGAATCAAAGACGCAGCAAAAAAATCCGACATCACCGTAAACTGTACCGCGTTGACTGTTTCGGAAGGTATCGAAGAAGCGATCAGCCGAAATCTGTTTGCCGTTGGATTTGATCGCGTTCTGATGATTTATGATAAAGCTACGGGTGATTACAGTCCAAACCATATACCGCTGATACTGGCGAGCTTCTTTCGGAAAGAATCTTTTGATCTCATTTTTTTCGGGCAGCAAAACTCTTTGTCTTGCGGCGGGCAATCCCCCTCGCGTCTTTCCGCGATGTTAAACATTCCTTTTGCAGGCTATGTCACCGACTGTTTTTTTGAAGAAGGCTTGTTGCATTCAACTTGTAAGACAAAGGGCGGCTTTATTTCAGCAGTTACACAACCCGCAGGAATCTTTGCTTTTTTTAATACTGAACATCCTTACTTGCGAATAGCGACGCTTAGGGAAAAGATGGCTGTAAAGAGCAAAACACCGGAAATGATCACACTTTCCGACATCTCCGGCTTCGAAAACGAGGTGCGCCTGATTTCCGTTTCCTATGACCCACCCACGCGCGAATGTAAGATGATAGAAGCTGAAAATCTTGATGAACAAGTTGAAAAACTGCTTTCACTTCTTGGGTTGCCGAAGGACGGGATTGCATGAAAATGACAGGAACTCTTTTAGCCTTCCGGGATGACCTCCTTTCTGAGATATGGGGCCTTGCCGGAGCCTGCGCAGGAGTGATACCAGAATTTGATTTACTCGTCTTTGGCAACCATGAATATTTTCGTCAAGATGAAGTGGCGGTACCGGAATGCATTAAATCTGTCCTTGTTTTTGAAAATCCTGAGCTGGAAGAACAATGGGATCTATCGCCGCATGCTGAAATTGCGGCTGCATACCTTCGCGAATCGAAAAGCCAGACAGTTTTTGCTGTATCAGGCGAAACTGCAAACAGGGTATTGCCGATACTTTCCAGTATTTTGGATGGAAGTTGTTTAATTGATTTAAAAGCGATAGAGCGGCTACCTTCCGGCGAGTTATGTGCTGCAAAAGGGATATGGGACATGAATTTAACCGCCCGCTATACCTTTAATAAAAATCCTATCTTTGCCACCTTGCAAGCTGGCGATCGTTTTGCGGCAACAAATACCTTAAAGCCTATTCGGCACAATAGTGAAATGATAAATATTCACGCTTATCAATCATATGAATATAAACAATCGGATAATGAGGGGCTTGCGGACGCGCCTATGCTCATTGTTGCCGGGCGCGGGATGGGAAGCCGCGAAACATTTATCAATGCGCAAAAACTTGCACAGGAACTTAAGGCGGCTTTTGGCGCTACTCGGCCTCCTGTGCAAGACGCTATTGTCCCCTACCCTCTCCTGGTCGGAGTGTCAGGAACTATATGCGCACCCGATAAGTGTTTAATTCTCGGTGCATCAGGAGCGGCTGCTTTTGCGGCCGGCGTTGAAAAAAGCAATACAATAATAGGTGTAAATACGGATCCGTTCGCTGAAATATTTTCTTTTTGCGATTATGGCCTGATTGCAGATTGCAGGGAAGTGACGGACGCGATGCTGAATTATATAGAGGGACACAGAAATGAGTTCTGACTTCCAATTATACGGTGAGCATTTGCGTTCATACCTGAGTGATGAGTCAAGGTTGACGGGTAGTTTCAAACAGATTTCTTATCCTTGTTCAACGGAAGAATTAATTGCCGTTCTACATGATTTAATTGCCGCCCACACCCCGTTCACCTTACAAGGAGCACGTACCGGTATATCTGGAGCAGCTGTGCCGAAAAATGGTATGGTAGTTTCTACTGAAAAAAGCCAAAGCATTTCTTCTATTCAAGGAAATGAGGAGGAAGGTTTTTATGTAATAGCGGATGCGGGCGCACGCCTATATGCTGTCAACACTGCTGCAATTGCAGAAGGCCTTATCTTCGCTCCGAATCCCGGAGAGGAGACAGCCACAATAGGCGGACTCTTTTCTGTCGGGGCATATGGCAGCAATAGTTTCAGGTACGGCAGTGTCGCCGCCTCTGTGTCCTCGGCCGATATATTATTACCAAGCGGTGAAATCATAACTGTCAGACGAGGAGAGAATCTTTTTAAAGAAAAAGGCGTATTCCTTCCGAACGGCAATTTTCTTTCCGCTCTTGTATCATCTGATAATCAAACAATTTGCGCTTTCACTCCGCAGCCGGGATCCGATTTGCTGGATGTTTTTGCAGGCAGCGAAGGAATGTTTGGAATCGCAATCAGACTAAAGCTATCACTTGGAACAGCTCCATACAACCCTAAGGCAGTCGTCTTTTTCTTTACAAATGAAGATGTCGGCGCAGCTTTCGGAAACCGAATCAAAAAAACGGGGATTCCTGATTTTGTCGAATATTTCGATAAAAACGCTCTTTCAATTATTGATAGGCAAAAACATGTATTACCAAAACTAAAAGACCTGCCTGACTTTCCTTTAGACGCTGTTTGTGCTATTTACATTGAGTTAACCTCTCTTTTTGCGGAAGAAACAGAAGAGTGGTTGATGGATAGGCTGGAGGATTTTGAGGCCTCTGGAGGCCGTGAAGATTATACATGGGCAGCCTTTGGTCAGTATGAAGCCGATCGCTTTCGAATTCTTCGTCATGCACTTCCTGAAGCAATCAATATAAGGATTGATGAGATTCGTCGGATCAATAATGATATCATCAAAACCTGTGCCGATATTACCGCACCAAACGCAGATACTGAGGAATTCCTTTCGTATTGCAAGACAACTGCGGCATCACCAGGAATCGAGCACTATGTTTTCGGCCATTTGGCCGAAAACCGTCTTCATATAAATTTTGTACCCAAGGACAGAAAAGAGTCATGTCTTGCAGAAGAAGCAATTCTGAAAATATGCCGATTCTCGATCAGAAACGGCGGAAAAATTTTTTCTGAAAACGGTATCGGCCGAACTAAAGCAGCATTGTTCAAACAACTTGTTTCGGAAGAAGAGCTTGCTTTGTTACAGGAAATCAAACACTTTTTCGACCCTGACAGACTTTTTAACCCAGAGTGCTTTTTATGACAGAGGACACTATGAGAATTGCTGTTTGCGTCAAGCAGGTCCCTTTCGGAGACGCGAATATGGACTTTAATACCGGCATGCTGATCCGTCTTGCTGACAAATCCATACTGAATCCATATGACCGCTATGCCGTTGAAGCCGCACTTCAGACCAGAGAAAAAACAGGCGGTACGATCACTGCTCTATCGATGGGGTCACCATCAGCTGTAAAATCGCTGCGCGAGGTATTGGCCGTTGGTGTTGATGAAGCTATACTGCTGACGGATTCCAGATTCGCAGGAGCCGATACATTAGCAACTTCATTTACACTTTCTTCAGCCATAAATAAATTTGGGATGTTTGACATTATTTTCTGCGGCTCCAGAACTACCGATGGCGATACCGCACAGGTTGGACCCGAAACCGCTGCGTTGCTTGGCCTCCCCTTTTGTATGTGGGCTACAGCGATTGACATAGATAAAAAAGAGCAAGGACACCTGATTGTACGTCACAGGATTTCTGAGGGACAGCTTACATCGCTGCTCCCTATGCCATGCCTTATCGGTGTCGGGCCTGAATTCGGGACACCAAGGCTTCCTTCCATACGCTCAAAACTGCTCGCTGAACGCGCGGAGATCCGTATCCATAACGCTGACATATTTCCGAAGGAAGATGCAGAATTCTTCGGGTTGAACGGTTCACCCACGCAGGTTTTAAGATTATTTAAGATCTCATACGATCAACGTCGCGGCAATGTACGAGAGCTTAATCCAAAGGAAGCGGCTACGGAAATAAAAGGCATACTGAAATGAGCGTTCTGGTATATATACAACTAAGCAGCAATAGCGTCATGCCGATTTCTTATGAAACGATCGATATCGGGGCGGTTTTGGCAAAGAAGCTCAATACGAAACTGCACGGACTTTTGATTGCAGATAAACCAACAAAGGAATCGATATTAGCTTTGTGTGAAGATACAGGCCTTGACGTTCTTCATATTTATGACTCGCCTATATATACTTACTTCACAGGGAACCTCTTTGCTGACGCAGCTGTCGACTGCACCTGCCGTATCGCCCCTGAGATATTCCTGCTTGGTTCAACTTATGAAGTGCGTGCGTTTATACCTGCTACCGCCGCGGCCCTCAAGACGGGAATCACAGCGGATTGCACAGACTTGTCGTTCAATGAAAACGGATTGTTGTTACAAACCCGTCCCGCTTTTTCCGGCGATGTAATGGCTACTATTTATACGCCACATACTCATCCACAAATAGCTACTATTCGAAACGGAATGATTAGAGCCACAAACCGTCTATCAAAAAAGAAGGCTCAGGTTGTGAAAGAAACAATACCTCCAATGAAAGTGAAAACAGCTATAAAAGTAGTGTCGTTTGATCACGATCCAGATAGAAACAACTATCCAAATAATCAACGCCTGATTATTGCAGTGGGCGGGGGTGTTAAAGCACCTGATGACTTGAAATTGTTCAAAAAGCTTGCCGAAAAATTTGGGGCGGCGCTTGGCTGTTCTCGCTCACTGACTGAGCGGGGTTGGATGCCATCAGGGGCACAAATTGGTATTAGTGGTGTGGGGGTCTCTCCCGATATATTAATTACTTTTGGTATATCTGGTTCGATACAATTTTTATCAGGTGTAAAAAAAGCAAAAAAAATCATTTCTATCAACACCGACGCAAACGCCCCTATTTTTTCCATCTGTGATATTGGTTATATTTGCGATATGTATGAAGTCGCCGGAGAATTATTGGAGGAATCGTGAAATGGCTATAAAAATGATTGCAATGGATATTGACGGTACGCTTCTCACAACCGACCACTGTCTTACAGAATGTAACCGGTCTGCGCTTGAACGATGTGTAAACTCAGGTATTGCTTTAGTAGTTGCCACAGGCCGCCCTTCTACTACAATACCTAAGATCGTCAGGGATATTCCCGGGATTAAATATCTTATATCAGCAAACGGTGCAAAGATTCATGATGCTACTGGAAAAATCTTCTCTGAAAAATACTTGAGCCCGTTGGCGATTCGAAAAGTTTGGCCGTTACTGGAAGATGAACTCATCATGTGTGAAGTGTATTGGAAAGGCATTCCTTACGTCAGTACGGTGTGTAATAACGCGCTTCATCGATACGGTATCCCGGATTCTTTCGAAAAACATACCATAAACACGCGCATGCCCGTCGATAATCTCCCTGCTTTTACAGAATCTCATATTGGAGAAATCGAAGCAATCAATTTTAATTATGCCACCAAAAAGATACAAAAAAGGATATTCGACCTTTTGTCAGAAGGTGGCGATTATGCGCTTTCATCTTCACTGCCATTTAATTATACGATCGGTGTAACGGGCGTCAGCAAATACGTAGCCATAAAACAAATCTGCGAAACAATGAAAATCGAAATGTCTTCAGTTATGGCATTTGGAGACGGCGATAACGATTTGGATATGATTCGATTTTCAGGGATCGGAGTCGCCATGGCAAATGCGTCGTCATCATTAAAAGAAGCGGCTGATTTTGTAACGCTCGATTGTGAAAATTCAGGTATAGCGTATGCGATTGAAAAGCTTATATAATCGTTTTATCACGCTTTATCCCGCCGCCTCTCTCCCAATTGAACATAGAAACGCAAGGATGCCCGCATTTTGCATGATACAATTCATGGGAGAGAGATGTGCGATACCGAACTTAGAAGTTTAAAAGACATATTTGTCGCCGAGTTGCTTAGCCACAGCGCCGGGGACAATCTTGCCGTCCGGGAACGGATGAAATATCTTGAGATACCGTTCGATTCCAAATACTGCGTCTTTGTTGCCAGGCAGCTTCCCTGCGAAGAGGAGGCAAACAGGGCCGAGCTTGAAAAAGCGCTGGCCCCATTGCTGCCGGGAGCCATTTTTGTTTCGCATCCGGACGGACTGGTGATCGTTTGCTTCTTCAAGGGCAAGGATAGATTTGAGGACAGCGAACAGCTCAAAGTATGGGCCCATTCGGTAAAAAAGGTTTCAAAAGAGTACCGCGTAGCTCTCGGCGTAAGCAGAGAGGAATTTTCGATGGCAAAATTGGAATCCGCTTATACCTGCGCGTTCCGCTCGATTGAAATCGGCCTGCGCGTACAAAACAATAAACGGCAATGGCCCTCAGGCCCCGAGCCTGTGAAGCCGCTTTCCGATTTTAATGTATTTCTCTATCGGGACTTCGAGGTATACCTGCTGCTCGAATATGTCTTCATCAGCAGAGCGCGGATATTGGAACAAAACCGCTGTATCTGCGGTTTGTACGAAATACGCCAAAACGACACGGCAAAAAAGACAAACGACCTTGACCTTTTGAGGACATATCTTCTTTTTGATTGTTCCGCTTCGAAAACGGCAGCGGCTATGTATATGCATAGAAACAATGTGACCTATCGTATTGCGCGGATACAAAGTGCGCTTGGCTTTGATATCAAGGATCAACAGAACCGTTTTTTGTTGACGATGGGGTATTATTTGATCGATCTATATGGGACGGACTGCCTTGACATTCTCGCAAATCCGACCGCGAGCGAGGTGTAAAAGAAATGAACGCAGACCCAGCCATACAGCCAGGGGAACGCTCAACGCTCAGGATCGGCGAAGCGGCCCGGCTTTTGGGAATGACGACTGAGTGTATCCGGTACTATGAATACCAGGGGCTGATCCGCGCGCGAAAAGAAGAAAAAAGCGGATATCGTTTTTATGACCGGAACAATATCCGCGAGCTGGTCAATATACAGTTTATGAGGAAATTGGGCTTTGGGATCGCCCAAATCAAACACATCGCGGCGGCGGACAATAGAGCGCAGATCATGGATATGATCGCTGAAGAAAAAAAGGGGATTTTGGAGAACATCCGTCAAAAGCAACTTCTTTTAGCCAAACTTGACGAAATGGAAAGAGTCTCCGGGCTGGTTGAAACGGAACAGGGAAGCTGCTCAATCCGCCCGTCACCCGCGTTTTTTATCATGGCGGAAATCCCGGGAGGAAGCCTGCTGGCGCTTAAAGGCAGTCATATTTTTTGCGGGGGGATCGGCGATTTTTGTACTTTCGGCGGCGTTTCGACGCTAGACGGAGACAGATGGATTGCGGGCAAGGAATATGTTTTGCTGCAGAGAAAATTCGCCGCGAACCTGAATATAGGCGAGAGTTTTTTTGATTTAAACGATAAGGTGATCAAATCAAAAAGATGCGGATATACGGTCTGCCGGATTGGCCCGGAAAGGGATTTTCACCCCGTCATCACTGAGCTGCTGCTATGGATCAGAGGCGGCGGCTACTGCAATACTTCGGATCCGATGTTCAATCACTTGCTGACAATCAGCGGCGAAAATGGTATTGAAGAATATTTTGAGGTCTTTATCCCCATCGTTTAGCCCATATATTTCCATTTAGGCCTTTGTGTCCCACAAAGGTTTTTCTGTTTTCAGGCGAAATCAAGGCGCTGTTTTAAAGAGCGCATGGATTGCGCCTGAACCTTTCTCGAATAAGTTTGTACAAAGTAACAAATTTTCAGGGCGCATCTTCCGTATTTGCGAACAGGGAAAAGAAACCGGGGCGAAAAGACTGCAATCGTCTGTATTTCTGTCTTATTTAAAGTGCACTAAAAGGTTTGATTCCGGTTCGACCGAACCTGTTGACACAGCGCAAGCCCCGCAAAGACAATACGGGCAAGATAGTATTGCCGGAAAAAGAAAGGGGGGCCTATGGAAAAACAATATCGATCAGTGATCCGCTTGCGAATGTCTGCTTCGGACGCCCATTACGGAGGGAATCTTGTTGACGGGGCGCGTATGCTCGCCCTGTTTGGAGACATCGCTACAGAGTTGCTCATCTTGTCGGATGGGGACGAAGGCCTGTTCTGCGCGTACAGCAATGTGGAATTCAAAGCGCCGGTGTATGCGGGAGATTTTATCGAAGCGGAAGGCGAGATCACTGAATTTGGGAATACCTCAAGAAAAATGCGCTTTGCCGCGCGCAAGGTCATTGCGCCGAGACCCGACATCAGCCCTTCCGCCGCGGACGCGCTGGAAGAGCCTGCCATTGTCTGCGTCGCGGAAGGCGTTTGCGTGACGCCAAAAGACTGCCAGCGCGTTTCGAGAGTGTAGCGGCGCCCGCGCAAAGAGAGAAAGGGCTATGTGACATCATGGAAAAATTAATCATTACGGCCGCAATCTGCGGAGCGGAGGTCACGAAGGCAATGAATCCGGCGGTTCCCTACACCGTCAGCGAGATAGCCGAAGAAGCGAGACGCTCGCGTGATATGGGCGCGTCCGTCATCCATCTTCATGTCCGCGAAGACGACGGGAGGCCGACCCAGGACAAAGAGCGTTTCCGCGACTGCATGGAAGCGATCCGCGAACTCTGCCCGGATTTGATCATCCTCCCCAGCACGGGGGGCGCCGTCGGCATGAGCGCTGGGGAACGCCTCCAGCCGACGGAACTGATGCCGGAAATCGCGACGCTCGACTGCGGGACCTTCAATTTCGGGGACGAAGTCTTTGAGAATACGATCCCGATGCTCAAGACATTTTGCAACCGCATGAAACAGAACGGAATCAAACCCGAATGTGAGGTATTCGAAAAGGGGCATATAGATACCGCGCTGTCCCTTCAGAGAAAGGGCTATATGGTAGCGCCGATGCAATTCAATATAGTGCTGGGCGTTCCGGGCGCGGCAAACGCAGATGTGCGCACGCTGGTTTTCATGGCCGACTCTTTGCCGAAAGACGCCACATGGTGCGCCACGGGCGTCGGGAAAACCCAGTTTGAGCTTGCCGCCGCCGCCATTGTGATGGGCGGCAACGTAAGGGTCGGGTTCGAGGACAATCTCTATTTGGGGAAAGGCGTGTTGGCGGACAGCAACGGGCGGCTTGTGGAGAAGGCCGCTACCATCGCCAAAATACTCGGAAGGGAAATCGCCTCTCCGGCGGAAGCAAGGGCAATCCTCAATCTGGCTTCACGTCCCGCGTGAACGCGCGATGAACGGCGTTAAGCGGTAGTTATACGGCAATCATTCGTACTTTAAGAGAAAGGAAAATGTTATGGCAGTGGAAAATGCAAAACTGAGAAAAACTATGAATATTACCGATTATTTCATGCTGGGGTTCGGAACCTGTGTCGGCGTCGGGTGGTCAGTCGCAATCAACGGCTGGTTCGCAAACGGCGGCGGCGCGCTGCCAACGCTGTTCGCGTTTCTGATCGGGACCCTGATCATCATACCAATCGGCTTCTGTTACGCGGAATTGACGCCCGCAATGCCGGTTGCCGGAGGCGTTGTCGCCTTCGCGTACAAGGCCTTCGGAAAAGGGCCGTCGTTTTTCGCAAGCTGGTTCGTGGTACTCGCCTATCTGAACGTATTGCCCTGGGAAGCGATATATATCAACGACGTGCTTGCGCTGCTCTTCCCCGGGCTGAAAGGCGGAGAGCCCTTGTACATGCTGGGCGACGCGGGGATCTACCCGATTGGCCTCGTCGTAGGGATACTCATATCGATCGGCATCATCATCATCAATTGGGTCGGCTCCAAGACCACGACAAAGTTCCAGAGCATCACGACGGCGATTCTGGCGGTTTGCGGCATTGCGATCATCATCGTCGCGCTGTTCAAAGCGGATCCCTCAAACCTGATGCCGGCCTATGAAAATATTGCCGGTAAAAACCACTTCAATTTCACGGGCGGCCTGATGGCGATGCTCGCGATGTCGCCGTTCTTCCTTGCGGGCTTCGATACGATACCGCAGGGCGCGGAGGAAGGCTCGGAGAAACTGAATTACAAAAACCTCGGGAAGGTCCTCCTGCTGACGGTTGCCTGCGTCGGGGCTTTCTATTGCCTTGTCATCCTGGCAACCGGCCTGGCTATGCCGTGGAGGGAGTTTGCCGGACTGCCAAGGCCCGCCATCTCTGTCATGTTCCAGACAATATTCCCGGGGGCGGTGGGGACTATCATGTACTGGGTAGCGCTGGTCGCGGCCCTGATGGGATTGTTCTCGACGTGGAACGGCTGCTATATCGCGTGTGCGCGCGTCGTGCTCGGCATGGGCAGAGCGCGGATCCTCCCGCAATTCTTCGCAAAGATCCACCCGAAGTTCAACACGCCGGTCGGCGGGAACACTTTAGCGGCGATCGCCTGTATCGCGGGGCCGTTCATCGGCATCGGCTTGATCGACCCGCTCACGATCATCGGCTCGACTGCTTTCGTCGTCGGCTGGTTCTTCACCGCGCTTTCCTGCGCCCGGCTGCGCAAAGTCGCGCCGGATATGTACCGGCCCTACCGCATGCCCGGCGGCGCCGCGCTCGCCTGGGTCGCGACCGTGATTGCCGCGGTTCTCATCGCCATCACCGTTATACCCGCATCGCCCGGATATATGGGCAACGTTGGTATGGCTTATCTTTTCGGCTGGATTGTGCTCGGCATCATCCTGTACTTAGCCTCGACGAAATACCGCAATGAAATCACGGAAGAGGAACGCGTACATGATATGTTCCCCGCGAGGTAGGCAGTAAAGGAGGCAGATATGACAGGGAATCGCTATGGGGCGCATCGCGTGATCGAACCGATAGGTTCGCTTCCTCAGGCGGCGTTAAAACTCGACAACACGCCTGAGATTTGCGACAGCGAGATTCTGATCGATGTGAACACACTGAATATCACATCCGCGGCATTCCACCATTTAAAGCAGGAGAACAATGGGGATAAGAAAAAAATCGCGGAAAGTATTCTGGAAATCGTGAGGGAACGCGGGAAGTTTCAGTGCCCGGTGACGGGCTCCGGGGGAATGCTGATAGGCAGCGTCGAACAGATCGGTAAATCGCTTGAGGGGAAGGTCAATTTGACTATCGGCCAAAATATCGCGACCATGGTATCCCTGTCTCTGACGCCGCTATATATCGAGGAAATCCTCGAAATAGACACGTCGACCGATCAGGTTTTCATACGCGGTAAGGCGATATTGTTTGAATCCGGCATCTGGGCGGATATTCCCCCGGATCTTTCCGACACCCTGTGCTTAGCCGTGATGGATGTGGCGGGCGCGCCGGCCTGGACCGCGAAATACGTGATTGCCGGAAACAACGTCGCTATTTTCGGCGCGGGAAAAGCCGGCCTTCTCTGCCTCTATGAGGCAAAGAAACGCGTCGGGCCCAC
>Ga0123357_10000229_pt1 | contig 53041 bp, 48 predicted proteins | sample TergutEmb28metaG_FD_89873 | JGI IMG/M metagenome (GOLD analysis project Ga0123357, IMG submission 89873) | Embiratermes neotenicus P4 segment gut microbial communities from Petit-Saut dam, French Guiana - Emb289 P4 | ecosystem: Host-associated > Arthropoda: Insects > Digestive system > Gut ...
GAATCTGTCGCGAGAGGCTGTCAGCGGGGCGAAGAGCAGCGCAGGAACCGGAGTTTATAAGTGATAAATGAGGATTCCGAGCAGCGCATGAGCCCCGATCACAGCCTCGCAGCAAGATTATGAATAGGTTCCATCGCTGTATAATTTTTGGTTTTCCTGAATTTGCCCCGGAGCCGTTGAATGGATGCCGAACGGATCAATGCGATCGCCAATCAGCTCGAAGATTTGAAATCCCGCGAGCGCGCCCTACGGGGGTATCTTTGACTACGACGCCAAGTCGCTGAAGCTCGACGAGGTCAACCGCGAACTCGAAGACCCCAAGGTGTGGGACGACGCGGCGCGCGCGCAGGAACTCGGCAAGGAGAAGAAATCGCTCGAAGCCGTCGTGAGCACACTCGACGAAGTGCTCGGCAAGATTACCGATAGCCGGGAACTCTTCGAATTGGGTCAGGCCGAGGAGGATTGGGATACCGTCTCCGCCGTCGAAGCCGACGTCGCCGAAATCGAAGCGTCCGTCGCGGCGCTCGAATTCCGCCGCATGTTCAGCCATCCGATGGACCCGCAGCCCTGCTTCATCGAAATCACCGCGGGCGCGGGCGGCACCGAAGCGCAGGACTGGGCCTCGATGCTGGAGCGCATGTATCTGCGCTACTGCGAACGCAAAGGCTTCAGCGTTGAATTGCTCGAAGAATCCGAGGGCGATGTCGCGGGCATCAAAAGCGCCACGATCAAGGTTTCGGGCGATTACGCCTTTGGCTATCTGCGCACCGAAACCGGCATCCACCGGCTCGTGCGCAAAAGCCCGTTCGATTCGAACGCGCGCCGCCACACGAGCTTTTCCTCGGTTTTCGTTTTCCCCGAAGTCGACGACTCGATCGAAATCGACATCAACCCCGCCGATGTGCGTACCGACACCTTCCGCGCATCGGGCGCGGGCGGCCAGCACATCAACAAGACCGACTCGGCGGTGCGTTTGACGCACATGCCGAGCGGCATCGTCGTGCAGTGCCAAAACGACCGTTCGCAGCACCGCAACCGCGACGAAGCCTGGAAAATGCTACGCGCGCGCCTCTACGAAGCCGAATTGCGCAAGCGCCAGAGCGAGCAGCAGAAACTTGAGGATGCCAAATCCGACATCGGCTGGGGGCACCAGATCCGCTCCTATGTGCTCGACCAGTCGCGCATCAAGGATCTGCGCACGAGCTACGAAGTCGGCAACACCCAGGCGGTGCTCGACGGCGATCTGGACGGCTTCATCGAGGCAAGCCTGAAGCAGGCGGTTTGAGCGGGGATGAGCGAAACCGCCATCCATCTGGAAGACTTCCTCTCCCCCGGCGTCGCGCTCGACGACGTGCCCGCGCTGTGGTCGCTCGCACGCGCGCAGGCGCTTATCGCCGCGTTCATCACGCTGTTTCGCGGCGGCGAAGAAGAAGTCTTCATTCGCCTGCATGTCTTGCGCGAACTCGGCGGCCGCGCCGAAACGCCGCGCTGGGCCCCCGAGGAACTGCGCCGCCATTTCGGCTACCTCGATCCGGTCAAGCTTGAAACCGTCATCACGCGGCTGCGCGAAAACGGCCTGATCCATTTCGGCGAGGATCGTCACTACCAGCTCTCCGACGCGGGCCGCAATGCGATGGCGGCGCTATCGGTGCTGCTGCGCTTTGGCGACGAGGAGGACGCCGAACTCGGTTTCCTGACCACCCAGCTCGCCGGCATGCAAGCCACCGACAGCGTGACGCCCGAAGTGTTACAGCATCTGCTCGCCAAGCTCAATGCGCTGACCGAGTCTTTCGAAGAAGCGATCGCCTCGGGTTCCGAGTTCCGCATTCTCGACGCGCGCAGCCGGCTCACGGCCAATCTGCGCTGGCTCGACAAGGGCACCCGGATTCTGCACGACCTGCTGGCGGTCGAAGAGATCACGCCCGAAATCGGCCGCGTCGCGCACGCGATCGGCCTCGCGCAAAGCCGGCTCGCGCGCGCCGACGCCGCCTTCCAGCGCGCACTGAACAAGATCGAAGCGCAGCGCGTCACGCTCGGCGCTTCGGGCGTTTCGTCCTCGGATGTCATGATCTGGCTGCGCAAACTCTCGCTCGGCGAGCTTGCCGCCCTGAGCGACGGCGCGCTCGGCGCTGCGCCGCAAACACAGTTCCTCGCCGGCGCGCATGAACTGCTCGACCGCGCCGAAAGCAGCCTGTCGGAAGAAGTGCGGCGCATGGAGGCCGACATCAGCCTGCCACCGGCGCAGGATGTCGATCAGAACATGGCTCCGGAAAGCGAGGATCTCTCGCTGCTGTGGAAGCTCGCCGACCGACTCGCGAATGTCGCCGCAAGCGCGCCGGCGCACCGCCTCGTGCTCGGCGGCGGCTTCGCCCCAGCAAGCTACCGGCTCTCGCTGCTCTCGCTGCTCGGCGGCGTCGAAGCGCAAGCCGAAGGCCCGGTCGCCGACTTCACTCAAATGCCCTACGACCTCGTGCTCGAAGACCAGCTCGTCGCGGTGCATGAGGACGAAGTGGCACAGATGTCGGCGGGTCACATTGTGCGTAAAGGCGCGTGAAAGGAAAACCTGAAGAATGGAAAACGAGATCACCGCCCTCATCGCCCGCCTGCTCGCGCACCGCTGGCTGCCCCGCACCGATGCGCAAGTGCGGCGCGCGCTCGTCGATGAAACCTTCCGCGCCGAACTCGAAAACCGGCTCGCGCAAGTCGGGCTCAATTTGCTCGACAACCCGTTCGCCGCGCATGTCGCGGTCGGCCTGCGCGCCGACATGCTCGACGGCGTATTCGGCGGACGCGACTACCAGGCCAGCACAATGGGCCTCACGCGCGACGAAATCGCGCTGCTGATCGTGATCTGGGCGCTGATTATTCTGCCCAAGCGCGAACGCCAGCTCGGCCGCCGCGTGCTTGAGGACGACGGTCAGAACGACATGTTCGGCCAGGAAAAACCGATCGTGCATGGCGACGAAGTTTCCGGCGCGATTTCGGAGCTTGCGCTGCTGGCCGATTTCGGCCTGCAACTCGGCGGCAAAACGAAGGTGCGCAATTTCGCGCTCGGCAAGCTCGCGCGGCTCGGCTTCATCGAACGGCGCGGCGGCATGATCCACGAAGGTCCGCTGCTCGATGTGCTGCTCGATTACCGCGTGCTCGCCGACCGCATCGTCAACGGCACGCTGGCCGATGTGCTCGCCGCCGCGGGCCGGCAGTTGCCTTTGTTCGAGGATGAGGACGAGGGCCTGGATGCCGACGCGGAACTCGAAGCCGACGAAAACGGCCTCACCCCGGTCTGAAACCCACTGTACGGACAAACGCGATGCAAACCGCAAAGCATCACTCGGCCTTGAGCCGGATTCCCAAGGGAATCTGGGTGCTCGGCTTCGTCAGCATGCTGATGGATATTTCGTCGGAAATGATCCACGCGCTGCTGCCGCTGTTCATGGTCACCACGCTCGGAGCCAGCGCGGTCGCGGTCGGTCTCATCGAAGGACTGGCCGAAGCGACCGCGCAGATCGTCAAGATTTTTTCCGGCACGCTGAGCGACTATCTCGGCAAGCGCAAGGCATTGACGGTTTTCGGCTACGCCCTCGCCACACTGACCAAACCTTTGTTCGCGCTCGCCGCAACGCTTGAACTCGTCCTCACCGCGCGCGTGCTCGACCGCCTCGGCAAAGGCATTCGCGGCGCGCCGCGCGATGCGCTGATCGCCGACATCGCGCCCGCCGATCTGCGCGGCGCGGCCTTCGGCTTGCGCCAGGCGCTCGACACCGTTGGCGCGGTGCTCGGGCCGCTCCTCGGTGTGGCGCTGATGCTGCTATGGGCGAACGATTTCCGCGCGGTGTTCTGGGTCGCGCTGATTCCCGGCCTCGCCGCCGTTGCAATGCTGATTTTCGGTTTACAAGAACCGCAGTCCGCCGCGGGCGAAAAACGCTCGAATCCGATCCGCCGCGAAAATCTGCGCCGCCTCGGCCCGGCCTATACCTGGGTCGTCGCGATCGGCGCGATGTTTACGCTCGCACGTTTTAGCGAAGCTTTTCTGGTTCTGCGCGCGCAGCAAAGCGGAATTCCGCTGGCCCTGGTGCCGCTCGTCATGGTCGCGATGAATCTGATCTACTCGCTCACGGCCTATCCGTTCGGCAAGCTATCGGACCGCATGTCGCACCGCAGCCTGCTGGCGCTTGGGCTAGGCGTGCTGATCGCCGCCGACCTGGTGCTCGCCAAAGACGCGCATTGGAGCGTGGTGCTCGCGGGCGTCGCGCTGTGGGGCGTGCATATGGGCATGACGCAAGGTTTGCTCGCCGCCATGGTCGCCAACGTCGCCCCCACTGATTTACGCGGCACGGCCTATGGTTTCTTCAATCTGGTGTGCGGCGTCGCGATGCTGCTGGCGAGCATCGTCGCCGGCTTTTTGTGGGATAAGTTCGGGGCCGCGAGCACCTTTTACGCGGGCGCGGCCTTCTGCGCCGCAACGCTTGCGAGCCTCTTTCTGCATCCCGCCGAAAAATACCCCCAACAATAACTAACAGCCTATGTTCCACATTCGCGAAATCGAGCTTGTCCATTGGGATTTCTGGCGTCGCTTCACGGTGCCGCTGGACGCCCAGATCATCACCATCGTCGGCCCCAACGGTTCGGGCAAGACGACCCTGCTCGACGCGCTGCGCACCCTGTTCGCGCTCAAATGCTCGGGCAAGCGCGATTACCGCCGCTATGTACGGCGTGCAAATGCCGGCCTCGCCTGGATTCGCGCCAGCATCGCCAACCGGCCGGGGCCGAGCGGCAAGCGCCCGTTCTTCCCCTGCCTCAAAGACGATGTGACCCTCGCCTGCCGCATCAAACGCGCGGGCGGAGAATGGACGCGCGAATACACGATCGAGGACGGCATCGTCACGATCGAACAGCTCGAAGCCGGCGCGCAATGGGCCGGCCTGCGCGATTACCAGACGCGGCTCGCCTATGCCGGGCTCACGCCCGCGATCGCCAAGGTGCTCTCGCTCGAACAGGGCGACACCGACAAGCTCTGCGAATATTCGCCGCGCGCGCTGCTTGACCTTGTTTTCGACGTATTCGGCGACAAGGAAGTGCTCGACAACTACCAGACCGCGCGCACCGAACAACGAACCGCGTTGCAGGAACTCGAAACGCTCGCGCTCGACCTTGAAAAGCTGCGTGCGCAAGCCGAAGCCAGGCGGCTCGAAGCCGACCGTTATCTCGAATGGCGCGATCTGTCGAACGAAGCTCAGGCGCTCGAAGCCGAAGCGATCCCGCGTCTCGAAGTCGCCGAGCTGGCGCGCGAAACGCATGCGGCGCGCGACCGACTGCGCGCAGAGAAAATCGAAACGCACGCCAAGCAGGCCGTCGTCGCCGAAGCCAGCGGCCGGCTCGCGGCGCTCGACGAGGAACGCAAGCAGGCGCGCGGATGGCTCGACACGGCGAAACAGCGCGGCGTCGAGCACGAGAACGCCTGGCTCGCCGCGCGCGACCGCCTGCGCGACATCGAAAAACTGCTCAACGAACGCGGCGCGCTGCGCGAGCGCGTGAGCCGTGAGCACGGCAACGAAGCGCTCGCGAGCGAGGATGAAGCCTCCGCGGCTTTTACCGCCGCCGACAGCGCGCGCAACGAGGTCCGCGCGTTCAAGGCGCGCTTCGAGGAAGTCGCCGAACAATTGCGCCAGGCGCGCGAGAAGGCCGGCCCGCCGCAGGAGGCCGAAGTCCGCCGCTTCCGTGGGCTGCTTGCGGACAAAGGCATCGAACATGTCACGCTCGCCGAGATCACCGAAGTCACCGATCCGCTCTGGCAAGGCGCGCTCGAAGCGATTCTGCGGCCCTACCGCTCGCTGATCCTGCTTGAGGACGAAGCCGACCGCCACCTCGCTTGGTCGCTCGGCGAACGCGAACGCTTCCGCCACTTCCTCGTTGCCGACCGCTCGCCCTGCCCCACGGCCCAAGCCGGCAGCCTGCTCGAAGTCGTGCGCTTCGCGGGCGATCCGCCGCGCTGGCTCGCGGATCTCCTCAACCGCATCCGCCGCGTCGAAAACGCCGATGCGGCCAAGAATCTGCCGCGCGAACAGGACTGGATCACGCGCGACGGCTATCACCGCGAACGCCGCGGCGCGCGCCATCTTGGCGTGCCGCACGAATTCTGGTTCGGCGCGCTGGCCCGCGCCGCGCGCGTCGAAGCGCTGCAGACAGAAGTGCGCGAACTCGATGCGCAGCTACAGGATGCGCAAAAGCGCAAGGACGCCGCCGATGCGAGCTTGATAGCGAGCCGCGAAAAGCTGCTCGGCATGCAAGCCGCGCAGCTTCTGCTGGCGCGCGCGCCGGAATTCGAAGCCGCAACGCAGGAGGAACCCGCCGCGCGCGAAGCGCTCACGCTCGCCGCGCAAGAGCGCGAAGCAGCGCGCGCCGAGGCAACGCGCTGCGAGGAACGTCTCAAGGGCATCGAGATCGAAGCGGACCGCCGGCGCGGCGAGGAGCGCAGCGCGCGCGAGGCGCTAGTCCGCCTCACGAACGACGTCAAGCCGCAGCGCCTCGAACAGGCCGCGCGGCTGATCCGCCTGCGCGGCAAGCGCCGGGGCATGCCGCAGAAATGGCTGGCCGCCGCCGCGCTGGCCGAACTCGATGAACATTTCGGCGGCCTCTCCGGCGCGCGCAACGAGCTGGCCCGTCTGCGCCGCCGGCTCAATGAGGGCGACTGGGCGACCGACGAGCAGGTGCTGATCGTGCGCGACAAGCTCCGGCTTGAGCTTGAGAAGCGCGAAAACGATTACAAGGAGCGCTCCGGCTATGCCGAACGCACGCGCATTCTCGTCGATGAAGCGCGCGCGGCTTACATTGCAAAACTTCGCGCGACGATCCGCCAATATGGCAGGAATTTGCGCGCGCTCGGCGAACTGGCCGGCATCCATGTCGAATGCCCGACGCCGACGCTCGAAAACGACGATGTGACGCTCTCCTCGGCCGGGCTCGAAGTGCAGTTCGACTTCGATCAGAAAGGCGTGCAGCACCTCAACGACGGCGAAGCCTCGGGCGGGCAGCAGGTCATGAAATCCCTGATCCTGCTCGTCGGTCTGCTGATGGACGATGCGCGCCCCGGCGGTTTCGTATTCATCGACGAACCGTTCGCGCATCTCGACGTCGCCAACATCGATCGCGTCGGCGCGTTCCTGCGCGCGACACGCGCGCAGTACCTGATTACGACGCCCGTGACGCACAACGCCAACGTTTTCCAACCCGCGCAATTGACGCTCGTCACGCGCAAGAAGAAAGGCGGCGACGGCTGGGCCCCGCCCATCGGCGTACTGAGACGGGAGGTATAGATTTTTGTTGGGCGGATGAAACACAATGTCCGCATGAAGCCTTGCAATGGAAACATCGGCCCAGCCTCGCGGCGAGCCTCTTCGACTATCGCTAGGCGCTGCGGCCAAATAAAAAAGTCGCAATAATTAAACGCCGGCGCTCGGCGTTCTCACGGGAGAGGTCTAGAATTTAGCGAGCAGTTTTGCTCGGAAGCCGATTTCAAACGCTTAAAGAATCACACAAAAACCGCCGTAGTAAACCGGGTAACGGGCACACTTGTCATGAAGCGAGATACTGGCAAAGCATTCGCGCAAATTACTGGATCTCCCGATGTAGACATGCTCCGCCTGCTGGAGCAAGTCAATGCGATGTCTTCGAGCCGCGACCGGGAGCAGATATCGCTGCGTCTGGTCAGCGCCATGCGGGATGTTCTCAGCGCTTCGATTGTTGCGCTTTATGCGGTCAGCGCGTCGGTCCACGGCCCGCTCGTGGCGCTCGTCGCGGAAGCCCGCCGAGGTGCGAAATCGATCTGCAGTGAAGATGATCGAACGCCTCAACTCGATCTCGCGGACACTTTTCTCATGAAGGCGGTTCGGCGTCCCGGCGAAATGCGCGAGGACGCCGGTGACGGCAAGCATCGGATTGCCCTGGCGATCGGCGAAGTGGGCAATCCGCATGCGCTGCTCGTGGCGTACTGCGAGGCGAAGATGAACGCCGGAGCGGTTCAAGCCTTCCGCCACATTGCCCATTTTTACCAGAACCAGCTCGATCTGCTCGATTACGCGGAACTGGACACCCTGACCAAACTGCTCAACCGCAAAACCTTCGATGAGAATTTCGACCGCTTCCTCATGCGGGCGGGCCGCCCGATTCCGGTCGATTATGACCGGCGCAACGGAGACGAACCCTCCGAACGCTCGTCCTGGCTTGCGGTCATCGACATCGACCGTTTCAAGCGCATCAACGACGGTTTCGGCCACCTCTTCGGCGATGAGGTGCTGCTGCGTGTCGCCGATTTAATGCGGAAGTCTTTCCGCCAGAGCGACAAACTGTTCCGCTTCGGCGGCGAAGAATTCATCGTGCTTTTACGCCACGCGAGCAACTGCGACGCCTTCGAGATTTTCGACCGTTTCCGCGGTTCGGTCGAAACCCACGAATTTCCTCAAATCGGCCAAGTCACCGCATCGGTCGGCTACACCCGAATCGACCCAAGGCTGCCTCCGACGGAGATCCTCAGCCGTGCGGATGAAACCCTGTATTTTTCGAAAGCCAACGGCCGCAACCAAGTCAATTGCTATGAGAGTCTCTTGGAAAACGGCTCCGTGAAAAGCATCCGCCACGCCGACAACACCGAACTGCAGGCCGACATCGACGCCTTGCTGTCCGCGATATCGCCCTCTTAAGCGCGCACATCTTCCGCGGAATGTGACAGAATTTGGGACTTTGATTAGCGCGAACCGCCCCGCCTGCACAGGCCGATTGGGCGCGCCCGTCCCGAGTTCGAAACATGTCTGATACCCAAGAAAACACCGTCCCGCAGCAGGACGAGAATCACATCATCGCCGAGCGCCGCGCCAAATTGGCCAAATGGCGTGAAAGCGGCGCTGCTTATCCGAACAATTTCCGGCGCGAAAACACCGCCGGCAAACTCGACGAACTGTACGGCGAAAAGACAAACGAAGAACTCGAAGCGCTGCCGATCACGGTTAAAGTCGCAGGCCGGATCATGCTCAAACGCGTGATGGGCAAAGCCTCTTTCCTGACGATTCAGGATCTCTCCGGCCGCATTCAGCTTTATGTCACGCGCGATGCGCTCGGCGAAGACGCCTATGCCGATTTCAAGACCTGGGATCTGGGCGACATCGTTGGCTGCGTCGGCGCGCTGTTCAGAACCAAAACCGGTGAACTTTCGGTTAACGCCGCCGAAATCCGCCTGCTCTCGAAGTCGATCCGCCCTCTGCCCGAAAAACATAAAGGCATCGCGGATGTCGAAACCAAATACCGGCAGCGCTATCTCGATCTGATCACCTCGGAAGAATCGCGCTTCACCTTCGTCGCGCGCAGCCGCCTGATTCAATCGATCCGCAACTATATGACGCAGCACGGCTTCCTCGAAGTAGAAACGCCGATGATGCATCCGATCCCCGGCGGCGCGGCGGCCAAGCCCTTCGTCACGCATCACAATGCGCTCGACATGGAACTGTTCCTGCGCATCGCGCCCGAGCTTTATCTCAAGCGCCTCGTCGTCGGCGGCTTCGAAAAAGTTTTTGAGGTCAATCGCAATTTCCGCAACGAAGGTCTATCCACGCGGCATAACCCCGAATTCACGATGATGGAGTTCTACGAGGCTTACGCCGACTACGAACTCGTCATGAACTTCACCGAGGGCCTGCTGCGCCACGCCGCGCGTGAAGCGCTCGGCGCCGAAACCTTCCAATACCAGGGCCGCGAACTCGATCTTTCCAAGCCCTTCCATCGCCTGACGATGGCCCAGGCGATCCACAAATACCATCCCGGTTTCTCGCTGGAGCAACTTAACGATGCAGCCTGGCTGCGCGACAAGCTCGCCGCAATGAAGATCCAAATCAAGGGCGAAATGGGACTCGGCGGCCTGCAGTTGCTGATGTTCGAAGCGAATACGGAAGCGGAACTCTGGGAGCCGACCTTCATCATCGACTACCCAACCGAAATCAGCCCGCTCGCGCGCAAATCCGACGCCCGACCGGAGATTACGGAACGCTTCGAACTCTTCATCGTCGGGCGCGAAATCTGCAACGGCTTCTCCGAGCTGAACGACCCGGAAGATCAGGCCGAACGCTTCCTCGCGCAGGCGGCGGCCAAGGAAGCCGGCGACGAAGAGGCGATGTATTACGATGCCGACTATATCCGCGCCCTGGAATACGGCCTGCCGCCAACCGGCGGTTGCGGCGTGGGAATCGACAGGCTCATCATGCTGCTGACCGACAGTCCCGCAATCAGGGATGTTATCCTGTTCCCGCAAATGCGCCCGGAATAATCAAGCAAACGGGTTCGATCGCACGGGCTAAAAATTAGTTTTTGGATTTAGAGAACGTGACTACAAAAAGCTATCTGCCGCTCGAGCCCGCGCAATTTGAACTTGACGACCACAACACACCTTACTCTGTCATCTACGGAGACGTCTACCATCCGACGGCGGGCGCAATGGGCCAGGCCCGCCATGTTTTTGTGGCTGGCAGCGGAATGCCCGAAGCCTGGCGCGACCAGGATGAATACACCATTCTGGAAACCGGCTTCGGACTCGGACACAACTTCCTGGCCGCCTGGGAAGCATGGCGTAATGACAGCCAGCGCAGCCGCAGACTGCACTTCATCTCCGTCGAAAAACACCCGTTTTCGGCGCAGGATCTCGCCCAGGCGCATGCCCATTCTCACGCGCCGGCGGAGCTCTCCGCGCAGTTACGCGCGCAATGGCCCGTCGCGCTTCCCGGCTTTCATCGGCTTCACTTCGATTCAAACCGCGTCACACTCAGCGTACTGTTTGGCGAAGCCGAACAGATGCTTTCCGAACTGCGCACCCAGGCGGACGCAATATTTCTCGACGGTTTCTCGCCGAGCAGAAACCCCGATATGTGGTCGCAGCCACTCTTTCAGCTACTCGCAAAATTCGCGCACAACAAAACCCGGATCGCCACCTGGTCGGTTTCTAATTATGTGCGCACCGGCCTCGCCGAAGCGGGTTTCCTGACCGACAAACAATCAGGCTTCGATCGCAAGCGCGAAATGCTCTGCGGCCATTTGCCGACGAGCGTACAAAAACGCAGTGGGCCCGATGATAAACGGGCACTCGTTATCGGCGCCGGCCTCGCCGGCACATCGGTTGCTGAACGACTCGCCGCGCGCGGCTGGGAAGTTCAAATTCTCGAGGTCGCGGCACGACCGGCTCAAGGCGCCTCGGGGAATCTCGCCGGCGCCTTCCGCCCCCTACCTTCGGCCGACGAAAGCCGGCTCTTCCAGCTCACCCGCGCAGGCTTTCTCTACGGTTCACGTCACCTGAGAACACTGGAATCCGAAGGACTTGGCGCACGCTGGTCAGCTTGCGGCGTATTACACCTTGCGCGCGATGTAGCACATGAAGTCAAACAACGTGAAATTGTCGAAAACCTGCGGGCACCACGGGATTTCTTGCGTTTTGTCGAGCGCGGCGAAGCAACCGAAATCGCAGGCTATCCAACGGCTTTCGGCGGCTGGTATTTCCCCCACGGCGGCTGGGTTAATCCTCCGAGTGTATGCATGGCGAATATCGCCCGTCAGCACAGCCGGATTACATGCGGCTACAACCAATACATCGCACGCCTGCAAAGAGTCGCGGGCCTCTGGAACACCGTCAACGACGCGGGCGAAACGCTCGCGGAAGCGCCGGTCGTCATCCTTGCGAACGCCGCGGATGCGCGCAGACTCGGCCTGACCAAATGGCTCCCCCTGCGCAGCGCGCGCGGGCAGGTCACTCACTTACCGGAACATTCCGCGCCAAGCCTGAAAGCCGTCGTCTGCGGACAAGGCTATGTGACCCCACCCGTCGATGGCTTCATCGCAGCGGGCGCGACCTTTTATGCCGATGACGAATCGAGCCACATCCGTCTGGGCGACCACCTGGAAAACCTCGACAAACTCAACCGCATGCTGCCCGGCTATACGTCGCGCGACTATCCAATCGATCAGCTGAGCGGCCGTGTCGCGTATCGCCCCGTGTCACTCGATCGCCTGCCAATCGTCGGGGCGCTGCCTAGCGTTGGCGCGCCGGAAGAAATCGCAGCGGGCGCATCATCGCCGCGTCACGCCGGGCTTTATCTGATATCGGGTTTCGGCGCGCGCGGCATCGTCTGGAGCGCCCTGCTCGGCGAATATCTCGCCAGTCAAATCAACTCCGACACCTCGCCACTCGCCCAATCGCTCGGCGAACGGCTCGACCCCGCACGTTTTCTGCGCCGCTGATCCAGCCAGGGTTTCATACCTACCCCCGCAATCGAAAACCCCGTTGCTCAAGGTTTGGGCAACGGGGTTTTATCCTTTTGAATCGCAGTCTTAGTCAATAACGTTTGTCTCACTGGCCCCGCCATAAATGGCAGGACTTCATGGTCAGATGTCGGAAAACTTTCCATTCGCGTGTAAAAAACGCCAAGCAAAAAACACAAAAACCCTGCAACACCAAGAGAGCTATCGGCACCTGCGCGGCATTCGCCAAGCCATCACGCGGAAAAACCGCGGAAATTCGTTCCGCCGCTACCCGTTTTGCATAAACCCATGCCGTCAAACGTCGGAGATTTTTTCACCTCTTCGCCAACCACACCAAACAAGAAACATAAAATCTACGTAATACACTGTTTTTAAAACATAAAAATATTCATGGCACACGACATGCTATGTACATGACATACTTCATGACATGCGGACAGCATACGAATTCAGCGTTGTCTGGTGTCCAATGACCAAATTTTCAACAAACAGATCGATAGTGGCTCCTATGAAAACGAAACATTTCCTCGCATCCATGGCGCTCCTTGGACTGGCCACATCAGCCTATGCGGATACCATCACCGTTCAACAGACTGCTGATCACAACGCAGGCTACATCGGAGGCATAAATGGCACCCTTAACGGTAACTCGGTATATATAAGCGATATTAACTTCAAGACCATCGATACCAGCACCGGTGGCAGCTACGGCTTTGCCAGCGGCGGGAATTTCACCGCTTGGTGCGTAGACATCGATCACACTCTGCAGGGGCCGGGGATTGATGTTACCTATAACGTCGGTGGCGTAAACGATCTTGCCGCCGCGCTGGGTTCGACTCAAAAGGTCAGCCAGCTTATCGCCCTGGCGAACGAGGTGTATAGCCTCGTCGATACGCCAACGGAAGCAGCCGCATTCCAATTGGCCGTGTGGACCATCGCATTTGGCACCCCCAACGGCTCGGGCATTTACCAGCTCAACGCGCCCGGTAACAGCTTTAGCGTGGATCCGACGACCGCCGGTTCGGCCTCCGGACAGCTCGCGAATCAATGGCTCAGCGATTTGGGTTCCGCACAGCAGCTCGGGAACTACACGCTCACCTACCTAGGCAGTACAGGTAGCCCCACTACGCAAGGCACCATCGTTTTTACAGAGGCTCCGGAGCCTGCCTCGCTCGCATTGCTGGGCATTGGACTGCTCGGTCTCGGCACGCTGCGGCGTAAGCAAGTGTAAAGACGCTGGTTTTAGAATTGCCGCCCGCGAAAATCCCCTGCGCTTATCCCGCAGGGGATTTTTATTTTGGGTACGGGGTTCAGGGCAATCCGGCATCGTTTATTGCGCAGTTAAAAAAGAAAATCCTCTGTGATGACACACAGAGGATTTCAAGTTTTAGCAGTGAATGTCCGATTCAGGAATGCTCGAAGCCTTTATGCTTTACGCCGAAAGGCGCCAAGCCCAAGCAGCCCGATACCTAACAACGCAAAGGAGGCGGGTTCGGGAACGTTCTTCGAGAACACGATCACATCCTGCGTGTAGTTACCCGTGCCGTCATTCAGATAAGTCAGTTTGTAGCTCCCGAGCTGCTGCGCGGAATCCAAATTGCTGAGCCACTGATTCGCAAGTTTCCCGGCGTCCGAATTGAGCGTCCCCGAATCCACGCTGAAACCGGCATCGCTTGAACTCAGCTGGTAGGCCCCCGACGCATCCGGCGTGCCGTATGCGATGGTCCAGACGGCCAATTGGAATGCGGCCGATTCCGTTGTCGTATCAACCAGGCTGTATACCTCGTTCGCCAAAGTAATGAGATCACTGACCCTTTGGGCCGAAGCCAGCGCGCTGGCAAGATCGCTTTCCGTTCCTACGTTATATGTAAAGGTTCCGCCATTCATCCAGTGGTAAATATCCACGCACCATGCATCGAACTGCCCCGTCGCCAAAAAATCGTAGGAAGTATCGTTGCTCTTGAAATTCATTCCGCCAATTTCAACGCCAACCAGATTGGAGCTGGAATCCGGATTCGGTGAAGTCGCGCCAACCTGGAATCCGACAGCTCCCGCACCGAAATCCGCGGAGCCGTTATAGGTGACCGTAATGGTTTCCGCACTCACCGATGCACTTGTCATCGCAGCGCCGATAAAAGCCATCGCAGTAAAAAAGTATTTCGTTTTCATTTAAATCGTACTCGATCCGTATCCAGTAAATTGAAAAATGGCTTCAGCCCGGGTTTCCCATAGCATTCACCAACAACGCCATATTCAGCAAAATCAATGCCAAACTGAAAAAATCGTTATATATCAATAAACTGTTAAAAATAATATCCGCTCGACATTTTGAGATGTCAGTATTCCCGACTTGCCCGCGTGATCTATTTCGCAGCCCCACGCCACACATCGCCATGTGTCCTATCACTAGGTATAACGGCCGCCAAACGCTGTGGCGGATACGTTTTTTCACCGCCGTGATCAGAATTTCTCGAATACGCTGAGCGAGGCACGGGATATAAACTCGCTCATGAAACGGCGCTGCGAACAAAGCCGATAAGACTGCCAGCATCGGTGTCGGGCGTAGAACCAAATCGGTTACGCTGTGCCTTGTCCGTGACACAATTTAATAATTAGACTTTCCAGGTTTTCACCGATGCAACGCATCCAAGCTCGCGCAGTTCCCAACACGGCGGTCACACAGCTCACCAATTCCGGTTTGCCCCCTTTGCTCGCGCGCCTTTACGCGGCACGCGGCGTTACACGCAAAAACGAACTCGATTACGCGCTTGACGCGCTCATCCCGCCGACGGCGCTGAGCGGCATGCAGGCGGCAGCGCACATGCTTGCCGATGCAATCGCCATGCACGCGAAAATTCTGATCGTCGCGGACTATGACTGCGACGGCGCGACCGCTTGCGCGCTCGGAATCCGCGCACTGCGCAGCTTCGGCGCGACGGTCGAATACCTTGTCCCGAACCGCTTTCAGTTTGGTTACGGCCTTACGCCGGCCATCGTTGAACTGGCCGCGCAACGCAAACCCGATGTGCTCGTCACGGTCGACAACGGCATTGCCAGCATGGAAGGCGTGACCGCCGCGCGCGAATTGGGCATTAAAACGTTGATTACCGACCATCACCTGGCCGGAGGGGAGTTGCCCGACGCGGATGTCATCATCAACCCGAACCAGCCCGGGTGTAATTTCCCGAGCAAAGATCTGGCGGGCGTTGGAGTCATTTTTTATACGATGCTGGGGTTACGCGCCGAACTGCGCCAGCGTGGGCATTTCGCACAACGGCCCGAACCCAGGCTCGCCGATTTGCTCGATCTCGTCGCGCTCGGAACCGTGGCGGACGTCGTGCCGCTCGATCACAACAACCGCATTCTCGTGCATCAAGGTCTGGCGCGAATACGCGCGGGCCGCATGCAGCCTGGCATCCGCGCGCTGTTCGCCGCCGCGTCGCGCGATCCGGCGCGCGCCACGACCTTCGATCTGGGTTTCGGCATCGGCCCCCGGCTCAATGCGGCAGGCCGCCTCACCGACATGTCGCTCGGCATCGAATGTCTGCTCTGCGATAAGCCGGAAGACGCGGTAAGGATGGCGCGCGAACTCGATCAGCTCAACCGCGAGCGCCGCCATATCGAAGGCGACATGCAGCTACGCGCCGACGAAATGCTCGCAAGCATCGACACGGGTCGCGCGGCAGGGATTGCGTTGTTCGATCCGGAATGGCATCAAGGCGTGATCGGCATCCTCGCCGGCCGCATCAAAGAACATCGGCACCGGCCCGTGGTCGCTTTTGCCCGCTCAAACGAGGGCCTGCTGAAAGGTTCGGGGCGCTCGATTCCCGGCCTGCATCTGCGTGATGCGCTGGATCTCCTCAGCAAACGCGAACCGGATTTACTGCGCACATTCGGCGGTCATGCCATGGCGGCAGGACTTACGATTGCGGAAAGTGACTTCCCGCGTTTCGCGGCAGCTTTCGATCGCATCGTGACCCAATTGGCGGGCCCTGAAATACTCAAACAAACAACCGAAACCGACGGATCGCTAAGTACCCAGGAAATGAGCCTGGAAGCCGCGCGTATGCTTGAAAACGAGATATGGGGGCAAGGTTTTCCCGCGCCGCTTTTTTCGGATTGCTTCGAGGTGGAATCGCAGCGCCTGCTAAAAGACCAACATGTAAAACTCACGCTGCGTAGAGGCACAGAACGTTTTGAAGCAATCCGCTTCCGTCATTCCGATCCAGCACCGGAGCGGCTTACCGCGGCCTTTCAGCTTGCGGTGAATGAATATCGCGGTAACGCCTCACTGCAATTACTCATTGACGATTGGGAGGCCGCTTAAAAAAACGCGCTGAAGAGGGGGAGATTTGCGCTCAAGCGACTTTGAAAATCTTGGGGAAATTCGCGATCTCGAGCACTTGCCGCACATTACCGCGCGCCCCGGTTAAAACGAGCGGTTTGTTGACCTGATTGGCCTTATCGCGCAGCAAAAGCAGCATCCCCAATGCGGAGCTGTCGATATAGTCCACATCGGCCAAGTCGACCTCAAAAGCCGCAGCGGCATCGGCATAGCCCATGAGTTCTTTTAAGGCATCACGATATTCGCGATGCGAATTGAAATCGAAACGACCGCTCAGGCTCATGACGACTTTATTGTTACGCTGCATCAACAAGGTATTCATGCTTTCCTCCCCTTTCAGTTCGAAACTCTGAGCGTACCTTGTCTCAAACGCGCCAGGATTCGCTGCGAAACCTCGCCCAACGGAGCCACTTCGTCGAGCGCACCGATAATCGCGGCCTCGCGCGGCATTCCATAAACCACGCAAGAGTCCTGATCTTGGCCGATATTCCAGGCGCCCGCCCGGCGCATCGCCAACATGCCTTGGGCGCCATCCTTACCCATCCCCGTCAGCATTACGCCAATCGCATTGGGACCGACAATCTTCGCTGCGGAAGCAAATAACACTTCGACGGAAGGACGGTGGCGATTCACAGGTTCGCTTTGCAATAACTCACACTGAAACCCAGCTCCGCTGCGGCGCACTGCAAGATGAGAATGCCCTGGTGCAATATAGGCATGTCCGGGCAAAATGCGGTCGCCGTCTTCGGCCTCCTTAACCCGCAGCGCGCACAAATTATCCAGGCGCTTCGCAAACGAGCCGGTAAACATTTCCGGCATATGCTGCACAACCAGAATTGGCGGCATCTCTGCTGGCAAATGCGTCAGCACCTCCTTGATCGCTTCGGTCCCGCCCGTCGATGCGCCAATAAATATAATGCGCTCATGCTGCATTGCCACATCGACGCTGGCCGACTCGATTTTCCTCTCCCCGCCAGAACGGCTATTGCGCCCCGCATCATTCCGTTTGGAAAGTTTGGCTGCGCGGATTTTTTCGCGGATTTCCTCAGCCTGCGCCTCGAAAGCCTCTCCCGTTCTTCCGGCCGGCTTGGTTACAAAGTCGACGGCGCCTAGTTCAAGCGCGCGCAGCGTAGTCTCCGAATTCCGTTCGGTATAACTTGAAATCATGATGACGGGCAATGTCTGATTCTGCTGCATCAGACGTTCCAGAAAATCCAATCCGCTGACGCCCGGCATTTCGATATCGAGCGTCACAACATCGGGCGCCAACCGCGTGATCTGCACCGCGGCAGAAGCAGCATTCCCCGCCGTTCCAACGACCTCCATATCGTTCGCCTGGTCAATCAAACGCGTCAGCGCCAAACGCATGAAAGCAGAATCGTCGACCACCACGACTCTGATTTTTTTCGTGGATTGCCCCAAGCTCAAGCGTGGGGCTTCTTCCCCACAAATCGGGGGCGCCTTCGGCGCCTGTAACACTTGTCTCGCTGACCCCGCCGGGGCTTGCGTTCGACTCGTGGTCAAGCTTGCATCGCCGCCTTTGTTGCGAGGCTCCGCGTGCAGAACCGGCGCAGGTTTAGGAGGTAACGCGGGCATAAACGGTTTTCCCCAGAGAACGGAACAAATCCGCCGCATGCATGAAATTTTCGGAATGCCCGGCGAACAGCAAACCGTCCGGGCGCAAAAGCGGAGTAAAGCGTTTCAGGATGCCATACTGCACCGACTTATCGAAATAGATCATCACGTTGCGACAGAAGATCACATCGAACAGACCATTCTCGCTGACTGGCCAATTTGGTTCGAGCAGGTTGACGCGACGAAAGTTCAATAAGCGCTTCAACTCGGGACGCGCGGACACGGCCCCGTGCGGATCAGTGCTGTTTCGAATGAAATACTTTTGAATCCGGTCAGCCGATAAACGCTCAACGCGGTCCGCGCTATAAACGCCACGTTCGCCATGCGCCAGCACTTTGGTATCGAGATCGGAAGCGATAATCTTCACGGGAGGCGTCAAAGAGCAAAACGCCTCGCACGCGGTCATCGCGATCGAATAAGCTTCTTCCCCGGTCGACGAAGCGCAGCACCAGATATTGAATTGACGTTTGCCGCCGCTGCGCCGCAGCACATCGCGCAACGTATCGAAGTGATGCGCCTCGCGGAAAAACGAAGTGAGGTTCGTTGTCAGCGCATTGACAAATTCTTCTAATTCCGCGGGGTCCGAATGCCTTTCGAGCTTATCGAGGTAGTCGGAAAAGCGCCGTTCGCCGCGCGCGCGCAGACGCCGTGATAGACGGCTGTACACCATGTCCTGTTTAAGGGCAGAAAGCGAGATGCCCGCATGCCTGTGAATCAACTCCCGAACGCGCTCAAAGTCCTTGTCCGTAAAGGAAAACTCGCGCGTTCCCGGATCGATCTTTTTCAAACTCTCGAAGATCGCGGCACGTGCGGCGGCACTTTTTTCCAGCGCATCGACACTCGTGTTGCGCACCATAGTGCGTAGCGGGGCTAAAGCAGGCGTTTTTGCAGCATCCGAACGCAAGCGGTTTGCTGTCGACAACGTACTCACGCGGCTTTGCGATTCAAACATCCAGGGACGCTCAATTTTCCTGTCCGTCATACCTTACTCCTGCAATCGAACCGTTCGCCTCAAGCATCCGATTCTTTTCTCAAAATGAACCGAGCCCCCACCTACTCAAGCGTTTTCCCCGCTTCCAGCAAAGCTTTTTCGGTCTTCTGGTTCATTACGACAATACTGATGCGCCGATTGATCGGATCAAAAGGATCTTGCGCATTGAGTGGAATTGTCGAAGAGAGACCGACAATTCGCGCCACTTTATGTTCGTCCAGTCCGCTCAAGACCAATTCGCGTCGACACGCATTCGCGCGGTCTGTCGACAATTCCCAGTTGCCAATACCGCGGTCTCCACCGACATATGGCGTTGCATCGGTGTGTCCCGACACGCTGATCCGATTTTCTAATTCATTCAGGGTTGGAGCGATCAAATCCAGAATTTTATTAGTGTAGGGCTTGAGTGTGGACGCGCCGGGATCGAACATCGGACGGTTCTTTTCATCGACAATTTGAATGCGCAGTCCTTCGCTGGTAATGTCGAGAAGCAATTGATTTTTGTATTGGCGTAACGAGGCGTTTGCCTCAATCATCGCCTCAAGCTTTTGCTTCGTTTCCTGGAAACGCAGGCGCTCACTCAATTCTTGATCGGGAGACGCAACTTTACTAACGGGCAATGATTTTTTGGAATCGTCCCGATAATGCGATTTGGCAACCTCTCCGACCGCCTTGGTCAGATCATTGCCGCCACCGGGAATCAACGAGGTCGCGGTGCCAGAGCCCTGACCACCTGACATCGCAACCTTCATCGGCGACTGGAAATAATCCGAAATCCCCTTCAGGTCGCCCTCGGTCGTTGAGCCGAGCAGCCACATCAAAAGGAAGAAAGCCATCATTGCGGTCACGAAGTCCGCATACGCAAGCTTCCAGGCTCCGCCGTGAGCTCCGGCGCCGCCTTTCTTGATTTTTTTTACGACGATGGGTTGCTGGGTCGAGTCGGCCATATTCACTCAGAAATCCACACATCAATCAATGCAACACCCAAGCCACGCCAGGCGTCATGATTTCTTGCGGCTCTTAATCTCTTCTTCCAATTCTCTAAAGCCAGGACGGTCGGTCGAGAACAGCACTTTTCGCCCGAACTCCACCGCGACCTGCGGTGCGTATCCATTCATACTGGCCAACAGCACGACCTTGATGCAGTGAAAGATTTTCGATCCCTCGTCGGCCTTTTGTTCAAGCTGTCCGGCAATCGGCGAAACAAAACCGTAGCTAATCAAAATACCTAGGAAGGTACCGACCAGAGCGCCGCCGATCATCTTTCCGAGGACGGCGGGCGGCTCTCCGACCGATCCCATCACATTCACGACCCCCATCACGGCAACCACGATACCGAAAGCCGGCAGGGCGTCCGCCGTTTTAGACATGGCATGTGCCGGACCGTGCGCTTCCTGATGATGAGTGTCTATTTCCATATCCATCAGATTTTCAATTTCGAACGCATTCAAGTTGCCGCCTACCATCATGCGCAAATAATCGGTTAAAAATTCCATTGCGTGATGATCTGCGGTGACACTGGGATACTTGGAAAATGTCGGGCTCGAATCGGGATTTTCGACATCGTTTTCTATCGACATCAATCCTTCTTTACGCACTTTGGCGAGAATTTCATAAAGCATGGCCAGCAAATCGACATACATCTCCTTGCTGTATTTCGATCCTTTTAGAATTGAAGGCAAGGCGCCAAGTGTCGCCTTTATGGTTTTGGCGCCATTGCCCGCCACGAATCCGCCGACAGTCAGGCCGATGATCGCGAGGTATTCGGGCGGAACCCAAAGTGCTGCGAGGTTTCCATGAATCGCGTACGTGCCTAGCGAGGCCGCAAGGACGATCACGTAGCCGATAATTAGAAACATGTGCCGCTTCTCCACCAAAATAAAGGCATGAACTCGTTCCCGCGCCCTTGTGAACTATCGGCGAAGGGGTTCCAAACTTGAGTTTTCAGAGGCCAGAAAAAATGCCGCCAGGCTTGCGCCGGACGGCATCTGATTATTGCAGGGGTAAGATAACACTTGTCTCGCTGACCCCGCCATGAATGGCGGGGCTTGCGCTCGAACCGTGGTCAAGCAGCGACAGTCTCTTCGGCAGCGGCGGCAGCACGGCGGGTTTTGCCTGCGCGCGACGGCACATTACACAAACCGCAAACATAGTCGTGCGTGGGGTCATAGGCATGCGCGACAAAATGGCCTCCACAGCGCGTGCAGGTCGCACGCTGGAGCATGTCGGCGTCGAAATAGCGAATTAAAGTCCAAGCGCGCGTCAGACTTAAAACATGCTCCATCTCGTACTCATCGCAATGCTGGGTATACATCCGATAAGCGGCGAGGATTCTTTCGAGTCGATCAAACTCGCTCTTTTCAGAAACGAAATCGAAATAGCACAGGAAAAGAGAGGCGTGGATGTTGTGTTGCCAGCTCATGAACCAATCAGCCGAAAACGGCAACATGCCTTTTGGCGGAGACTCTCCACGCACTTCCTTATACAGCTTCAGCAGGCGCTCACGTGACAAACCGGTTTCGGCTTCAAGCATCTGCATGCGCGCGCCCATACGCACCATTTCCATAGCGCGCTGAGTATCGATTGCATCTTGAACTACGCTACGACCGGCCATGATGTCCTCCTATTCAGGCGAGCGTTTCTACTGGACGGCTCCCCGCGACGATTGCTGCATGAATGCTTGCGACGCTGGCTTCACGTTCGTGATTAGACAAAAGATTCAAAATAAGTTCATCGTTGAAACTCAGATGACAGAGCACCAGACCGCTGCTCGCCATACGCAGGATCTGGGCTGGCGACAAGGTCTCAATGATTTCTGCCACATCTTCCCCGATGCCGAGACGGAACATGCCATGCTCACGATCTTCCGCCAGCAAACGCTGTGCAAGCATCAAATAGGAAAGGTTCAAATCACGGATATCTTCGGACAATTGAGCGCTACGCATTTCAGACCCCTCTCTCGATTTGCTTTTCGCAATGAGTGATTCCATGGGGTGTACTTTAGCCTTTCGCGCCTCAAAACTTGAGTCGGCCAATGTCGGAAAATCGAGTAGCAGAATTACCCTCGATTAAGTAGGAGTTTTTCCTACATGAAAACAAAATCGCAGATGCGGTATTGATCCGTTATTTCTGCTTAGACCCGCTAGAAGCGGTACAGGCAAGGCGCGCGAAACGCAGGCAGTGCAAAACGCACGGCAAATAAGCGCAACGCAGCATGCAGGGTTTTATGAGCGGCTTTTATCGGAAACCTACCGCGGGGAGAGTATCTTGCTCCAATTGAACAGGCGCACGCCCAATCCGATTTCTCCCGGCCTGCTTGGCCGCATAAAGCCCTTGATCGGCGGCTTTCACCAATGCGTCCGGGCTGCAAATCAAACGATCGCAATCCGCCACGCCAATACTCACGGTGACCTTCAAACACAATTCGCCAATGCAGATTGCTTCGCTTTCGACCGTTCTGCGCACACGCTCCGCCGCATATTCAGCCTCTATCACAGTCGTGTCCGGGCACAGCACGACAAATTCATCACCGCCGGTTCGCGCGATTACATCTTGCGCGCGCAAGCCGCGTTTCAGACAGGTGGAGGCATATTTCAGCACGGCATCGCCTACATCATGCCCATACGTGTCATTGATCTGCTTGAATTGGTCGATGTCGATCACCATGCACGACAGCGGACGCTTGTTCCGGTTCGATACCGCCCATTCCTGTTCGACCCGATCCATGAAGTAGCGGCGATTGGGGAAGCCTGTCAAGGCATCGAGCAAGGCGACTTCTTGCAGCCGCCGGTTCGATACCGCAAGCTCGGCCGCAAAATTGCGCATCTCGTCGCGGTCCTGTTCGATCTCTTGATGCAGGTTCACCACGCGCTGCGCTGCGCGCAGACGAGCGAGCAATACGCGCGGATTGACCGGCTTGCTCATGAAATCGTCCACGCCCGATTCGAACGCCTCGACGAGATGCTGTTCGTCGTGCCCACCAGTCAGAACCAGTACATAGACTCTGCGCCCCATACGGATCTGGCGCAGACGTTCAACAACCTCCAGCCCGCTGCCATCGGGCAGCGTCCAATCGACGATCATCAAATGCGGCAGGAATAACAAAACCTGTTCGGCGGCTTGCCTGGCGGTTTCCGCTTCCTCGACTTTATGCCCAACCGATTCCAGGATTTCGCAAATTTGGCGGCGGCTGTCCGGGTCCGCCTCCACGACAAGTATGCGCAAGTGCGATTTAGGCCCAGCCGGCACTACTGCGGACTCTTCTTCAGGCTCTCTACGCAAAGGCGGCTCGACCGCGAGTGGTGGATGCGGAACAACGTTTGCCGTGACCACACTAAGACGCAAACCGAGTAAGCTCGCAAAAGGCGGCAAAACACGGGTTTTCAGTTGCAGCAAAGATCCCCAACTCGTCCACTCGGCTACGACGTGATCGCTGATTTCGCTCAGCGCTTCCACATCGATCGATAAACGCGCAGCCGCTTCAATCAACAAAGGCGCAAGCGCGGGTTGAGACGCCTCTTCGGCCAGGCAAAAATCAGCCAAACGGCGCACCAGGACCAAAGATTCGGCGATCACCGCTTCGCGTCCGACCGGCGAAAATACAGCTTCGCCGAGCGCTTCATGGGCGAAAACCGACTCGGTAAACACCTTGGGGAAACCCCAGTCGGCCAGCATCGCCGCGCTCAGTTCGCGGTGATCCATGGCGAAACGTTCGCGTTCGAGTGCCACGAGACGATCCGGATTACCGTCCAGCACTTCGTCATGCAGCGCGCCATACTGTTCCGGATGAACCGTCGCAAGCGCCAATTCGCCAATCCGGCACAGCAAACCAACGCAATAGGCTTCGTCGGCCGGCGCGACACGCGTGCGCCGGGTCACCGTCTGCATGCCGATCGCACAGAGGAGCGAAGCCGACCAGAACCGTTCATAGTCGAACCCCGCCGCACCCCGACGGTAGTTAGAAAGTAGCGAAAAACCGAGCGCCAGATTACGCACGGACGAAAGGCCCAATACGGTCAATGCTTCCTGCACCGCGATAATCGAACGCTGGCGCGCAACCCCCAAGCCCACAAGGGAATTGGCTTCTTTAGTCAAACGGCTGACGAAAGCGGGGTCGGACTTGATGATCCGCGCCAGTTCCGTCATCGAAACATCATCGCCCTGTGTCGCATGGATGATCGCCAACGCCACGCCGCGCGGCGAGGGTAGATCGCCCGTGGCTTTGAGTTGTTCGAACTTCGTGATATCGAAAAGGGATGGCATTTTCGCGGATTAGCTCAGGCTAAATGACTTGACGAACGCGGCTACAAATAAGCTAACGGCGAGTCACAAAGAAACTTAATACTGCTGGTTTAGAATCGGCCCCACAGACCTCCAAAGCTAGCGGCCCATGAACTTCTGCTCCCACTGCGGCGCTCCCGTCACGCTGCGCATACCTCCTGGCGATCAATTACCGCGCCATGTTTGCGACCGATGCCACACGATTCATTACCTCAACCCCAAACTTATCGTCGGGGCGATTCCCGAATGGGGCGAGCGGATTCTGCTATGCAAACGTGCGATCGAGCCCCGCTACGGCAAGTGGACGCTTCCGGCGGGCTTCATGGAAAACGAGGAAACGACCGCCGAAGCCGCCCGGCGCGAAACCGCCGAAGAAGCCTGCGCGCGCATTGAGGTCAGCGAAATCTATTCCTTGATTAACGTCGCCTATATCAGCCAAGTGCACATCCTGTACCGCGCGCGGCTGCTCGATCTCGACTTCGGTCCCGGCCCCGAATCGCTCGAAGTCCGACTGTTCGAAGAACATGAAATTCCCTGGAACGAGCTGGCTTTCCGCTCGGTGGCGATGACGCTGCGTTACTACTTCGAAGACCGCCGCGAAGGCCGTTTCCGTTTTCACGTGGCCGATATTCCGGCGCCCTCTCCGGCCGCTGCCGCATGAGCCCGCACATCGGAGTCATCGGCGCCGGATGGGCCGGGCTGGCATGCGCAGTCGAACTCGCGCGTGCCGATTTGCCCGTTACCGTATTCGAATCCGCGCCGACAATGGGCGGACGCGCGCGCGTAGTGGAAAAAGACGGCTGGCGCATCGACAACGGCCAGCACATTCTGCTCGGCGCCTACACCGAAACGCTCAGCCTGATGCGGTTTTTACGCGTCAATCCGAAACGGTTGTATACCCGCCCGTTCTTCATTCATGTCCCAGGCCGGCTGAAAATCCAGGCCGCCGCGCTGCCCGCACCGTTGCATCTCGCCGCGGGCCTGCTCACGGCGAAAGGCTTGAACTGGGCCGACCGCTTTGCCGCAATCCGGCTCCTGCGCACCCTTAAAGCCTGCCGCTTCACGCTGGGCGAGGATTGCAGCGTAAGCAGATTGCTCGCCCGCACGCGCCAAACCGCAACCCTCACGCAGCTCGTTTGGGAACCGCTCTGCATCGCGGCGCTCAACACCCCCGCCGGGCGCGCATCGGCTCAGGTTTTCGCCAATGTTTTGCGCGACAGCTTGGCCGCGCATGCGGGCGCGGCGGAAATGCTCGTGCCGAAAGTCGATCTCAGCGAACTCCTACCGGTGCCCGCGACGGTTTACCTTTCCCGCCGCCAGCAGCAGGTTCACACCGCGACGCGTATTCGCAATATCGAGCGCACGCCCGATGGCTTCCGGCTCGCGGGCGATCCCTTCGACAAACGCTACAGCCATGTCGTAATCGCCACCGCGCCGTGGCATGTCGCCGCCCTGACCACGGAATTCAGCGAGCTGGAGCGCCTGCGCGCGCAATTGGACGCACTGCCGAGCGAAGCGATCACGACGGTTTATCTGGCTTACGACCCGCCGCTAGCACTGCCCGAACCGATGATCGGCCTGGCGGACAGCATGTTGCAATGGGTCTTTGACCGCGGCTGTTTCGGCGGCCCCAAGGGGTTGCTCGCAGGGGTCGTCAGCGCGGCAGCGGCCAATCTGCCGCGCGAAGAAATCGCCTTGCGCGCCCATCAGGAAATCGAACGGGTTTTCATCGACCGCACAGGCCGCCTGCCGGCGCCGTATTGGAGCGAGGTCATCACCGAAAAGCGTGGAACCTTCGCTTGCGTCCCCGGCGTTTTCCGGCCAATCGGCGTCACCCCGGTCAAGAATTTATTGCTCGCCGGCGATTACGTTGCATCCGACTATCCCGCCACGCTGGAAAGCGCTGTGCGTTCGGGTCTCGACGCCGCACGCACGATCATGCGCGGGCTCGGCGTCCAGCGGCCGCCGCTCTTCATGGTGACTTAACGCGAGCGGCACCGCATAGCACCGCAAAATCGCCTCGATCTCCACGGCGGAACGCACGGCCCGAACTTCCGCCATCAGACGCGCCGCTTGCGGATAGTTGCGTTCAAGCAGATACAACCATTGTTTCAAGCGTCCTGGGGCATGCCGCGCTTCGACCTTGGCGCGCACGCGCTGCCAAAAATGCGCGATGTGCGGCAAGAGCCTCGGCCAATCCTCGTGTGGCGAGGACGCCGCCTCGCCCGCCGCTGCGCGCTGAATCCTGCTCACGAGTAAAGGATCGGCTACCGCGCCGCGGCCCAGCATCACATCCCCCGCTCCGCTTTCGGCGCGGCAGCGCTGCCAGTCGGCGACGGACCAGATCTCGCCATTTGCGACGACCGGAATCTTCACGCTTTCGGCGACACGGGCAATCGCCGGCCAGTGCGCGGGCGGACGATAGCCGTCGAGCTTGGTCCGCGCATGCACCACCAGCTCTTCAATGCCTCCATCCGCAAGCGCGCCGGCGCATTCACGCGCACACGACGCATCGCGCACGCCGAGCCGCATCTTGGCCGTGTAGGGAATATGCGCCGGCACCGCCTGCCGCACCTCCCGCGCAATGCGATGCAATAGCTCGGGCTCATCGAGCAAGGCTGCGCCGCCGCGATGCCGATTGACGGTCGGTGCGGGGCAGCCGAAATTCAAATCGATGCCGGGCGGATTCAACTGCGCAAGCTGGGCGGCACTTTCCGCCATGCGCAGCGGGTCGGAGCCCAGCAACTGCACACGCACACGCGTCCCCGCGGGCGTGCAACCAGCGTTTAACAACTCCGGGCTGATCCGGGTGAAAAAACGCATCGGCAGCCGCGTTTCGGTCACACGCGCAAATTCCGTCACCGCATGCGTATAAGCCTGCGGACCGACGATACGCGTCAGCGTATCGCGCATCACATCGTCGATCAGCCCCTCCATCGGAGCGAGAATCAAACGCGGCATAACCATCATCGAAAACCTGGGGATGCGATTTTAAGCGCTTGCGCGAACCGAACTTGCCTTGGCTCTCACATAAAAGAGCGCAAAGATTGGCTCCGCATGCTCGACCCGCGCTCACGCCATGCGTGGCTATGCCTCGTCGCTGGTTTTCATCAGCGGCGCAAGTTCATCGGCGAGTGCCGCATACTTGGCCCGAATCGACTCGGGGGCGCCCGTTCCGATCGCCCGCTCAAGCGCCTCGCAGAAGGCAACAGCCTTGGTGGCGGAGGCCACGGCCAGGCCCCCCTTGAGCCGATGAACCATTTGTTCGGCCTCGGCATATCGCCCTGCCTCCAAAAGCTCTTCGATCTGGGCCGAGTCTTCGCGCAACGATAAGGCCAGCGCGTTGCGAAAATCCGTCGCCGCCGATTTGAGCTCCGATCGCGCTGCGGCTCGTTCGGCCTCGGGCTGTTCGGACATGAAACCGCGCAAGATGTCGGCTAAAGTCGCCAACGAAATCGGTTTGACGAGACAGGCATTCATGCCCGCATCGAGACAGCGCTGTTCCTCGCCAACATTCGCCGTCATACCAATAATCGGAACCTTGACGCCGCGCGCACGCAAATCGCGTGTAAGCGTCAGGCCATCGCAAATCGGCATGTTCAAATCTGTGATCAGCAGATCAAATTCGGCAGCCAGGCAATGCGCCCTAGCTTCTTGACCATCCTCAGCCATAACAACCGCACAGCCAAGGGCTTTTAACTGGGTGCGTAGCAGCTGGCGGCTGAGTGGATAATCGTCGGCGAGCAAGACTCGCAATCCAATTTTGGTTTCCATAAGAACGGAAAGTTCCTCTTCGGGATCTCCACTTTCAAACCGGCAGGCAAATGCATGGGAAAGCGCTCCGCGCATGGTAAGCGAACACGCAACGCAAAACCGCTATCAAGGTAGTAATTCGAGTAGCGTAGTTGGGAAATTTGCAGCAAATTTCGCCTTTCCGTTCAAAATTGCAAGATTCATTACCTGCTGCACGGAAATGGCATAGTTAAAAAATTCGTCCTGGACGTTGACAGCGCTGGAACTTTCGCAGAATTTACAATACCGTCATACCAATGCGATCCCGCAACTCAGCGGTCAAGCCGAACTCGGCCACGGCTGCGCAGCAAAGCAATGAACAAGATTTAATTGTTCAGTAAAGGAGCGGAAAGGCAGCACATGTTCCTACTGCATCCCCAGATAGCGCCTTGGTTGATACGCGGCAGCGAGGCAATTCATGTCGTTTTGCTGGCCGAGCGTGGCCACGGCCTGACGGTTCAGCTGCGCTGCGAACCCGATAACGAGACCCGCTTCTTCGATATGCGCTATGCCGGCAGGGAAGGCGAATTGCATCGTTTCGAGGCCGATTTTCCCTGGGACCACAGCAACGAGCCGACGATCTATTGCTTCAAAGTGATCGAAAACGCCCGCCAGCACTGGCTCGCCGCGGACGGCCAGCATCCCCGCATACCGCACCGCGAGCAGATGTTCCGCATCAACCGCACCGACACGCCGCCAGCCTGGGTGTGCGAACAAATTTTCTACCAGATTTTTCCCGATCGTTTCTGCCAGGGCGATCCGGGGCTGCAAGTTAAAACGGACGAATATCTCTACGGCGACGGCAATTCGCGCATCGTCGCCAAAGCCTGGGGCGAGCCGGTCAGCCCCACGTACCCCGCAAGCGAGTTTTATGGCGGCGACCTGATCGGAATCCAAAACCGTCTGGACTATCTACAAAAAGAACTCGGCGTCACCGCGCTCTATCTCAATCCAATCTTCGTTTCCGGCAGCAATCACAAATACGATACCGAGGATTACTACAACGTCGATGCACATCTGGGCGGCAACGCAGCATTGGCCACGCTCTCGACCGAGTTGCATCACCGCGGCATGCGCCTGATCCTCGATGCCGTCGTGAATCACACCGCGACCAATCATCCGTGGTTCAACCTCTATGGCCGACACGACGCCCTGGGCGCCGCGCAGAGTCCGGCATCGCCGTGGCGGCACTGGTATACCTTCGATCAAGCGGGCCACCACTTCGGCTGGAACGGATACCAATCGCTCCCCGTGCTGAACTACGCGGCGGAAGAATTGCAGAAGCAAATTTACGCCGACGACAATGCCGTGCTACGGCACTGGATGCGCCCGCCCTACTCGATCGACGGCTGGCGCTTCGATGTGATGCATATGCTCGGCGAAGGGCCGCGCGCGAAGAACAACGCCTACTATGCGCGCGCCTTCCGCCAGACACTGCGCGAGGAAAACCCGGAGGCTTATTTCCTCGGCGAGCATTTCAACGAAGCAAGCCGTTGGCTACAGGGCGACCAGGAAGATGGCGCGATGAATTACTACGGTTTTGCGCATCCGGTACGCGAATGGTTGGCGGGAATGGACATCTCGTATACGTCCGCAACGCTCAGCACGCACGACTTTTCCATCTGGCTCGATTCGGCACGCGGCCGGATTCCTTACGAAAATCAACTCGCACAGTTCAATCTGCTCGACAGCCACGACACCGCGCGCTTCTTTACGCTCGTCGGCGCCGACAGCAATGCCATGAAGCTCGCGGTGACGCTGCTGCTGACTTACCCCGGCACGCCCTGCATTTACTATGGCGATGAAATCGGCCTCGAAGGCGGCCAGGACCCCGACTGCCGGCGCTGCTTCGATTGGGAACGCGCGCATTGGAACCGCGAACTTTTGTCCCATTATCAAAAGATGATTGCCCTGCGCAAACAACGCGCCGAACTCCGCCACGGAGCCTATCGGGCACTCGCCGCCGCAGGCGATGTTTTCGCATTCGCCCGCTTCACACAAAGCGGCGTGAGTCTGGTTGCGCTCAACCGGGGAAGTGAACCGCATACGCTTCGGCTCCCGATCTGGCAGATACCGGCACAGGTCGAAACCTGGCACACCGCGGACAATGAACCCATCGTCGCGGCACGCGGCTGGATCAGCGTTACGCTGCCGCCACGCGGCGACGCCTTATTGCTCGGCGGATAAGCAGCCTCGTCCGGCTGGACGGTGAGTCACCCCAACTTGAAAGTTGGGGCTTCCTCGCCACGAATTGGAGGCGCCTTTGGCGCCGTAACACTTGTGTGCGGCTTCGCCGCATCCCGCTTCGCGGGACCAGCCTTCGGCTGTCCTGCGGCCTTCGGCCTTGTCTCGCTGACCCCGCCATAAATGGCGGGGCTTGCGCTCGAACCGTGGTCATGGCGTCGCCAAACGCCCAGACAGCCTACTGTCTTGTCGTTGTCATGCCCACGTCACGCCACTGACACACAGCATTTTTATTCTGTGTCGGTCCAGTGCCTTGGCATTTGATCCCTGAAACGCAGCTCCCGTTCTATCGCGGATAAACGGTTGAGTCCCCCTATTATCAACCATGATCATGACCATGACTAAAAAAGTTCTGCCCTTCTCACTGACCGCCATTGCGGCCTGCGTGCTCGCGGCCTGTGGCGGCGGAGGTAGCGACGTCTCGCCGTCCGGAGGCAATGCCATCACCTCGCCGTCCGGGGACAATGCCATCACCGTCAGCGGCGTGGTGACCGCCAGCGGCTACGTGCCGGGCAGCGACACCGGCAACCCAACGCTCAAGGCCGGCTACTACCAGAACGCCACAGTGTTCCTCGACGCCAACGGCAACGGCGTGCTCGACAGCGGCGAAACATCGGCGCTCACCGACGCCAACGGCAAATTCACGCTCAAGACCACCGCCCCCGTCGGCGCGCTGGTGGCTAACATCACCACCACCGCCACCAACACGGCGACCGGCGCTCCCGTCGCCAGCCACCTGATCCTGCGTGCCTCGGCCGAGCAGGTCGCCGACCAGGGCACGGAGCATGTCGTAATCAGCGCGCGGTCGAGCGAAGCGCAGCGTCTGGTCGAAGCCAACGGCAGCAACTATGCGGCCGAGAAAGCCAACCTCGCCACGCGCCTCACCGGGCCGGCCTTCAACCTCGGCACGGCCACGGTTACCGACCCGCTGGCCGACGTCAACACCCTCGACGGCGCCGCCCAGTACGCAGTGCTGTATGAAGACAACCATCTGACCAACCGCTACACCTACGCCACCACTAAATTCGACCGTGGCGACATGTACCCGGATCACCTGGCGGTCAAGGGCGGCGACCCACGCCTGGTCGGCATGACCGGCGTGAGCCCCGCCACCGCCGTGCAACCGACCCAGCAGCAGGCCAAGATCACCTTCGCCCAGGCCCAGCAGGCGGCGTTCAACATCGAGGGCGTGCCGGCCTTCGACAACATCTTCGTCATCGTCGAGGAGAACCAGTCCTCGGGCAGCATGCTGGGCAACGTGCGTGTGCCTTACATGAACGCGTTCCTCGCCAAGTTCAACCAGTTGACGACCTACTACTCGACCGGCAATCCGTCCGAACCCAACTACACGGCCTTGGGCGGCGGCGACGACAACGGCATCACTGACGACAACTGGATAGGTTGCGGCTCCGTGCCGGGAACCCCTTACGCGATCGCCGACAAGCCTCGCGCCGCGAGCGTGGCGTCGGACGGCCAGCCCCTGCCAGCGATCTTCACCCTGCCGACAGCAGGCGGCACCGCGGACGGCGGCCAGAATAGCAACCTTCTGGCGGGCTACAGCGCGACTGCCGGCAACGCTTGCAGTCTCACCCCGACGAGCAGCACCACGGCGGCTCACAACGTCCCGGGTCCCAATCTATTCACCTTGCTGTCCCAGGCCGGCCTGACCGCGCGGACCTACAGCGAGTCGATGAACCCAGGCCAGGACGCGCGCGCCGACAGCATCGCCGAGTCGGCAATCGCCGCCACCTATCAAGGCTCCTATGTCACCGACGATCTGCTAGCCCAGGCCGCGATCGACGCCAACCCGTCTCTCACCGGCGGCAAACTCACGGGCACGGCGAACTACGCCGTGGTGGGGGGCCTGTACAAGGTCAAGCACGGCCCCTCGATCGCCTGGCAGGAAGCACGCAACCTGCCTGAATTCTTCGCCGACAACCGCACCATCTTCGGCACGCAGTACCAGGCGGCCGACTGGCAGAAATCGACAACCTATCCGACCTACGACAAGACGAAGTGGGTCTATGACCAGTTCAGCAAGGACCTGGATACCGGCGATGTCGGCAACATCAACTTCATCGTGCCCGATCAGTGCGACGACATGCACGGCGTGGGCAGCGACAGCAGTTGCAGCAGCAACACGACGGGCACGACACGCGCCGACATTTACCTGCAAAAGGTGGTCAACAAGATCCGCGATTCGGCGTTGTGGAAGAACCCGCAGAAACGGGTCGCGATTGTCCTCGTGTTCGACGAAGGCGAAGGCTCCGTGACGGCGTGCTGCGGCTGGAATCCAAGCCAGAGTTCAGCCGCCCAGCGGTTGACGGTCACCACCAACGGCGCCATCACGACGACTTCGCCGCCCGGCTACAACAAGGGTAACCACGGCCACGGCCAGTCGATCTTCGGCGTCATGACCAACCAGCACGATTTCGGCAAGCAGAACATGGGCGTGGTGGACAGCGATGCCTACAGCCACTTCTCGCTGGTGCGGACCTTCCAGGACATGTTCCAACTGGCGGACCCGGTCAACGACGCGAGCTACCTGAACCGCGCCAAGTACACGGAAACGTTCATCGCCCAGAACGTCCTGTACCTGCCGGAACTCGCGGGCAGCGCCGACACGCACTTCGACTCTGTGCGTCCAATCAATCACGCCTACGTAATTCCGGCTAGCTACACGCAGAGGCTGAACCCTGCCGACTATACGTCGAATACCAACGGCGCCGGCACGGCCCAGGTGGGTCCGGACAAGACCCAGGAAAACATTTGGGGTCCGGCGCGTTGAGCGTCTGACATCGGAAAGCAGTCGCCAGAGCACGGGGGCGGCTTCGGCCGCCTCCTGTTTTTGTATTCGTCAAAGGAAAAAAATGCGCAAGTTCAGCACGGCCCCGATCGCCCTGCGCTCGTTCGTCACCGGCGGATTGATGTCGCTCGCCGCCCTGGTCCTGTCGGCCTGCGGGGGCGGCGGAGGCTCCGACACATCTCCAGCGTCGGGCGCGCAAACGCAGAGCGGCGGAGACGCCAACAGTGCCCCCGCGAACCCGAGCCCTCTGAGCCTGGCCGCCCAGGTTGGCCAGAAGTTGTTCTTCGACACCAACCTGTCGAGCAACAAGAACCAGTCGTGCGCCAGTTGCCATGACCCGAACTACGCCTACGGCCCACCCAACGGCCTGTCCGTACAACTCGGTTCGGATGGCCACTCGAAAGGCCAACGCGCCGCGCCTTCGCTGCGCTACAAAGACATGACGCCGCCCTACAATGACGTGGCCGAGAACCCCGACGGCGCGACGATCAACGCGCCCGGCGGCGGCTTTATGCTCGATGGCCGCGCCGCCACGCTGGTCGAGCAGGCAGGGCTGCCGTTGCTCAACCCGGTCGAGATGAACAATCCGTCGAAAGAAGCCGTAGTCCAGGCCGTCCGCACGGCCTCCTATGCGACACTGTTCAAGCAAGCCTTCGGCGCGAGTTCGCTCGACGACACCGAAACGGCCTTTGCCAGCATCAGTCAGGCGATCGCCGCCTTTGAAACCGAGGACATCAGCTTCCACCCCTACAGCAGCAAATACGACCTGTACATCGGCAACAAGGTCGGCGGAGCACTGACGCCCGCCGAACTGCGGGGTCTGTCCGTTTTCAACCGCGCCGATCAGGGCAACTGCGCGGCCTGCCACTTCCCGGGCGCCAACTTCCAGGGCAGCGTCGGGTTGATGACCGATTTCACCTACCAGGCCGTCGGCGCGCCGCGCAATGACCGCTCGATCCCGAACAACCCCGATCCGGTTCTATCCAACGACGATCCAGCCTACTTCGACATGGGGCTGTGCGGCCCGACCAATGACAGCAGCGGCAGCAGCCACACACCGGGAACGCCCCAGGCGGGCGCGGGGCCGGACCCGTACACGGGCGTCTACAACCCGAATCCGTACTGCGGTCGCTTCAAGGTCCCAACCTTGCGCAACGTCGCATCGCGCACCGCGTTCTTCCACAACGGTGTTTTGCATTCGCTGGAACAGGTGGTTCGCTTCTACAACACACGCGACACGAACCCCGAATACTGGTATCCCGCGACCGGCGGCAGCGGCGCGGCCAAGGCCAATCCGTCCTATGCCTTGCAGCCGACCTACGTGCCCGGCGCGACGGTGAACAAGTTCAACGATCTGCCCGCGATGTACCAGGGCAACATCGACGAAGAAGCACCGATGGGGCAAGGTCAGACCGAAGCCGGCGGCAGCACCGCGCTGAACGGCGCGCGGCCACGCCCCGCAGGTTCGACGCCGCTGCTCACGGAACAGAACGTGCAGGACCTGCTCTGCTTCCTGAACACCCTGAGCGACGGCTACCAGCCGCCAGCAACCGCGCCGACCAGCGGCGCTTGTGTGAAATGACATTCCCCTCCATCAACCTCGACTTGACCCGTATGAATTTCCCTTTCCTCCACGCTAACCGACGCACCCCGGCTTCGAGCAAAGTCCTGTTGAGCATCATCGCCACGGCCTTCGCCTTGTCGGCCTGTGGCCCCAACCACGGCGCCAAGGCGCCGACCCCCGAAAACCTCGGCACCGCGCTTGATGAGCATCTGCTCCAGCACGGCGACATCTGCCTCGCAATGTTCGACTGGCCGATCGACCTGACAGAAGCCGAAGCCAGCTCCGGCGCTCGCCACGCAGTGCAGTTTCCGGTAATGGAAAAGCTCGGCCTGGTGCAAAGCGCCATCGTCGCCGTGCCCAAGAGCCGGGAGAACCCCGACGGCGCAGTCAAACGCTTTGATCTGACCGACGCGGGCCGCCAGTTCTACAAGCCGCACGCCTACACATCCCGCAACGGCGCCGAGCACGCCAACGATTTCTGCGTGGCACACCTTCAGCGCGAGAAGATCGTCGATATCAAGGTCAATTCGAGCGACGCCCTGCATCCGCAGGCAGTGGTGAGCTACACCTACCGGATCGACCCCGCGCCGTGGATGCAGGACGCCGATGCGCAGCGCGTGTTCCCAATGATCGCCCGCATCATCCAGGGCGCCGGCGGCGGCCTGCAACTGCGCCAGGGCTTCAGGCTCGGCGACAAGGGCTGGATCGGCGAAACCGGGCCGGTTTGAACCCATGAGCGCCATCCTCCGCTTCTCGCCCGACCTCGGGCGCTGGCTGACCCACAACCTCGACGCCAGCCAGGCGCCACAGGCCCTGGTGGCCACGATGCGACAGAAGGGCATGAACGGGCGTGCGGCCCAAGCCATCGTCGCGGCATTCACCGATGCGCGGCAACACGGCACGCCGTTGCCGATCGATCACGTCGAACTGCCGGACGAAGCCCCCGCCAAGCCGCCCGCGCGACTTGCGCCGGGCACCCGCATCATGGCCGCCGACCGTGATATCACCGTGCATTTGCGCACCGACGACCCGGTCCTGGCCTTGCTCGGCAACGTGCTGGACGCGGCGGAATGCCAAGCCGTGATCGACATGGCGCGTCCGCGTCTGAAACCGTCCACGCTGGTCGATCCAGCGAGCGGACGCAACATCGTGAGCGACAGCCGCACGAGCTGGGGCATGTTCTTCCGCCTGGAAGAAAACGAACTGATCGCCCGGCTCGACCGCCGCATCTCCGCGCTGATGAACCTGCCGCTCGAACACGGCGAGGGCCTGCAAGTGCTGTACTACCCGACCGGCGCGGTGAACGAGCCTCACCACGACTACCTCGCACCCGCCAACGCCGCGAACCGCCAGTCCATCGCGCGCAGCGGCCAGCGCATCAGTACGCTGGTGGTCTATCTCAACGACGTCCCCGCTGGCGGTCAAACCGTGTTTCCGCAACTCGGCTTCGCGTTTTCGCCACTACGCGGCCATGCCGCTTACTTTGAGTACGGCGACAACGAGGGCCGCGTCGATGCGCGCTCGCTGCACGCCAGCACACCGGTGACGCAAGGCGAGAAATGGGCCATGACCAAATGGATGCGCAACCGGCCCTTCGTCCCAGTCGGCTGACCTCGACCAAGCTTAACGCGATGCGTCATCGCCCGCATCCCCGCGCATCGGTGACACCCGCGCCCCTGGTCGCGCACAGCCCCGCAGCGAGCCGTATTCGTCGCATAAACCCACCGAGCAGGAAAATCTGCACCGCATTGAGGGGTGCCGCGCAGCGCGGATGTCTTATTGCACGGCGGTCAAGCCATAAAACAACGTGCCAGCAAAGTCTCCATGCTGGCGCGCTGCTTTAGTTTGAGCCGCACTTCGTTATTTTGAAGTCAGCTCATCAAGGAAGCACGCCACAAGCGATCCGTGCTCCACCGCCGCCAAGCGGCATCGGATGGTCGGAATAATTGTCCCCGCCCGCATGCACCATCAAGGAACGGCCGGCAAGATCGGCCAATTTAAGACGCGGCGCCAAGACGGGGGTCACCGCTTTACCGGAGCTATCAACATAAAGCGGCGGCAGATCACCAAGATGGCCATCTCCCCACGGCAAACTGTGCTTGCCGCTGTGGGTCGGATCGTAGTGGCCGCCGGCGCCCAATGCGGCAACAGGCTTGCCGTCTTTTTCCTTCGGCGCGCAGCTCGGATTTTCATGTACATGGAAGCCATGCAATCCGGGCGGCAAGTCGCTCAGTTCCGGCGTAAAGACCGCGCCGTAGGCTGACTCGCTAACAACAATCTGCCCAATCGGTTTGGCATGGCCGGCTTCGTCCACAAGCTGCATCGGAACCGTAATGTCCGCATGCGCGGCCCCGGCAATCAACAACGCCGGCCAAAAGAAGTAAGCCATTCGCTTGATACCCAATTGCATAAATTTCTCCTATAAGAAATAGATATTCGATATATCGGCCATTACTTTAATCCTTGTGCTTTCTCCCGCCATAGAAGATCACCCAAGCCATTGGCTTCGGTCCGGCGGCAGATGTCTTATCTGCACCAACGATGGGGATCACAAAATAGATCCAGGCTTGTGCTCGACCTGGGGCCAATAAAAACCCTTGTACCGCGTCAACTTATACGCAAATCGCCGAGCATAAGATGCATACGGAATCCTTTTTTTAAGTGCGGAATAAACCGAGATGAATCTGTCGAGCCTGGTCGTCGATGTACGCCCTGAATCTCTCGCATCCGTGCAAGCCGAAATGGCGGCGTGGCCCGGCGTCGAAGTTCAAGCGTCGTCTCCGCAAGGCAAGCTGGTCGTTACGCTCGAAACCGACAGCGATTACGCAACGACCGAAATCTTTTCCCGCATCAACGCCATCGACGGCGTGATGGCGGTTGCAATGGTCTATCACCGATTCGAACCCGAGCCTGAACAGGAGGTCCTTCATGACATTGACGCGACGTGAGTTCATCAAGCAGCAGGCAACCGCAGCGGCGGCCACTGTTGCGGGCATTACGCTACCCCACACAGCGGCGATGGCTCAGGCCACCGGCACCAAAGACGATGTGCGCTGGGACAAAGGCGTATGCCGTTATTGCGGAACCGGCTGCGGCGTGCTGGTCGGCGTCAAAGGCGGGCGGATCGTCGCGACACAAGGCGATCCCGACGCGCCGGTGAATAGGGGCCTCAACTGTGTCAAAGGCTATTTCCTGGCCAAAATTCAGTATGGCAACGACCGCCTTACCAAGCCTTTGTTACGCATGAAGAACGGCAAGTTCGATAAGAACGGCGAGTTTCAGCCGGTGAGCTGGAACCAGGCTTTCGACATCATGGAAGAGAAGTGCAAGGCGGTGCTCAAGGCCAAGGGACCGTCGGCAGTGGGCATGTTCGGCTCGGGCCAATGGACGATCTGGGAAGGCTATGCCGGCAATAAACTGTTCAAGGCCGGCCTGCGCTCCAATAACGTCGACCCGAATGCCCGCCACTGCATGGCCAGCGCGGTGTTTGGCTTCATACGCACGTTTGGCGCCGATGAACCGATGGGCAGCTATGACGATATCGAGCACGCCGACGCCTTCGTGCTGTGGGGCTGCAATATGGCCGAGATGCACCCGATTCTGTGGTCGCGCATCAACAATCGGCGGCTATCGGCGCCGCAGGTCAGAATTCATGTGCTTTCCACTTTCACGCACCGCTCCTGCGAAGTTGCGGATGCCGAGTTGATCTTCACGCCGCAAACGGATTTGGCGATCCTCAACTACATCTGCAACTACATCATCCAGAACGGCGCGGTGAACCAGGACTTCGTAGCCAAGCACGTCACGTACCAGAAAGGCGTCACCGATATCGGCTATGGCCTGCGCCCCAACCATCCGCTCGAACAGGGGGCGGGCAACAACGGTTATCCCGGTCCCGACGGCAAGCCGAAGGGCAATCCCGCAGCCAGTTCGCCGATCACATTCGAGGAATTCAAGCAGTTCGTCGCGCCTTACACGCTGGACTACACCGCCAAGCTCTCGGGCGTACCGAAGGAAAAGCTCGAAGCGCTGGCCAAGCTCTATGCCGACCCCAAGACCAAAGTCACTTCGTTCTGGACGATGGGCTTCAACCAGCACTCGCGCGGCACCTGGGTCAATAACATGATCTACAACGTGCATCTGCTGGTGGGCAAGATCTCCGAACCGGGCAACGGCCCCTTCTCGCTCACGGGCCAGCCGAGCGCCTGCGGCACCGCGCGCGAGGTCGGCACTTTCGCGCACCGCCTGCCGGCCGACATGTTGATCGCCAATCCGCAGCACCGTGAAGCGGCCGAGAAGATCTGGAACATTCCTGCCGGCACAATCAACCCCGAGATTGGCCTGCACGCGATCGCGCAAGACCGGGCGCTTAAGGACGGCAAGCTCAATTTCTACTGGACCTCGACCACCAACAACATCCAGGCGGGGCCGAATCTGAATCAAGAGCGTTATCCGGGCTTCCGTAATCCAGCCAACTTCATCGTGGTGTCCGACGTCTACCCGACGCTCTCCGCGATGGCGGCCGATTTGATCCTGCCGTGCGCGATGTGGATGGAAAAGGAAGGCGCCTTCGGCAACGCGGAACGGCGCACCCAATTCTGGCGCCAACAGGTCAAGGCTCCGGGCGACGCGAAAAGCGATCTGTGGCAATACCTCGAATTCTCGAAACGCTTCAAGACCGACGAGGTATGGCCCGCCGAACTGCTCGCCAAGAACCCGCAATACAAGGGTAAGACGCTATATGAAGTGCTTTTCGCCAACGGCGAGGTCAACAAGTTCGACAAGGCCGAAGCCGCGCGCACCAATGCGCACGCCTGGGCGGGCTATACCAACGACGAAACCGAGGCGTTCGGCTTCTATGTGCAAAAGGGCCTGTTCGAGGAGTACCGCAACTTCGGCAAGGGCCACGGCAAGGATCTCGGCGAGTTCGACCTGTACCACAAGGTGCGCGGTTTGCGCTGGCCCGTGGTCAACGGCAAGGAAACGCTGTGGCGCTATCGTGAAGGCTACGATCCCTACATCAAGGCGGGCGAAGGCATCAGGTTCTACGGCAAGCCCGACGGCAAGGCGACGCTCTTTGCGCTGCCCTACCAGCCGGCCGCCGAGTCGCCCGATTCTGAATACGATCTGTGGCTATGCACCGGGCGCGTATTGGAGCATTGGCACACCGGCTCGATGACGCGCCGCGTGCCCGAGCTTTATCGCGCCTTCCCGGATGCGGTCGTATGGATGCATCCCAAAGATGCGGAAAAACGCGGCCTCAAGCATGGCGATCCGGTCAAGGCCAGTACGCGGCGCGGCGAGATTCAACTGCGCGTCAACACGCGCGGGCGTAACCAGGTGCCGCAAGGTCTGGTGTTCATTCCATTCTTCGACGAGTCGCGCCTGGTCAACAAACTCACCCTCGACGCGACTTGTCCGATCTCGAAGGAAACCGACTTCAAGAAATGCGCGGTCAAGATCGTCAAAGCATAGCGATGTAAAAACGATGTGCGCTGGCGGCAGCCTCTGAAGCGCCGCCAGCACACATGACAGCAAGGGGATGACAGGCTCCCATGTCCGTCAAGAAGGAAAAAACGACACAGGCATCACCCGCCCGCCGGCAATTCATGCTCGAAACGGTGCGGATGGCCTGCGGCGTTGGTGTCGTCGGTTTGGGGCTTGGACTCTATGCACGACAGTCGCGCGCCCACCCGCCGCTGGCCATACGTCCGCCGGGCGCTATTGCGGAAGCGGAATTCCTCGGCGCATGCATACGCTGCGGTTTATGTGCGCGCGATTGCCCCTACGACATCCTGAGCCTGGCCAAACCCGGCGAGCCGGTTGCTGTGGGCACGCCGTATTTCGTCGCACGGCAATTGCCCTGCGAAATGTGCGAGGACATTCCTTGCGTCAAAGCCTGCCCCACCGGCGCGCTCGATCACAAACTGACCGACATCAACAAAGCCAAAATGGGTTTGGCGGTGCTCGTCGATCATGAAACCTGTCTGAATTTTCTCGGCCTACGCTGCGACATCTGTTACCGCGATTGCCCCGTCATCGACAAAGCGCTCACGCTGGAACAACGGATCAACACGCGCACGGGCAAACACGCCGAATTCATTCCGACCGTGCATTCGGAAGACTGCACGGGCTGCGGCAAATGCGAAAAATCCTGCCCGCTCGAAGTCGCCGCGATCAAGGTATTCCCGATCGAGCTTGCGAAGGGAGAACTCGGGAAACACTATCGCCTTGGCTGGGTTGAAAAGGAAAAATCCGGCGCCAGCCTGGTTCCGCCCGACCCGGAACATCACTACAACCTGCCCGAAGGCATGCATTACGACCAGGGCAAGGTGCTGCCCGACGAAGCGCCGGCGACGCCCGAATCCGCCCCGCCGCAGCATCGCGCGCCCAAGGCGCTGAAGAAAGACGAGCTATGAACCGCAGGCCAACCATCGGCGCAGACGCGAAAGCCGCCAAAGGCTGGTTTGGCGCGCATCGCTGGCTGATCCTGCGCCGGGTGTCGCAACTGGGCATATTGGCGCTGTTTCTCATCGGGCCGTGGTTCGGTGTGTGGATCGTCAAAGGTAATCTGGCGTCGAGCCTGACTTTGGGCGTGCTGCCCTTGACCGACCCTTACGTGCTGCTGCAATCCCTGTTCGCGCGCCATATTCCCGAACGCGCCGCCTTGATTGGCGCGGCGATCGTGCTGGGCTTCTACATCCTGGTTGGCGGGCGCGCCTATTGTGCATGGGTCTGTCCGATCAACCCAATCACCGATGCGGCCGCCTGGCTGCGGCGGCGGCTTGGCATTCACGGCGGCGCGCGCCTGCCCCGCGCGACGCGCTACTGGGTATTGGCGATGACTTTTGTCGTCGCGGCTGTAACGGACAGCATCGCATGGGAATTGGTCAATCCGGTCTCAATGATGCATCGCGCCTTGATTTTTGGAATTGGCGCGAGTTGGGCGATCATTCTCGGCCTGTTTCTGTTCGATCTTTTCATTGCGCAACGCGGCTGGTGCGGGCATATATGTCCGGTCGGCGCGTTTTACAGCCTGCTCGGACGCTGGAGCCCGCTGCGCATCAGCGCCGTGCGGCGCGAAGCCTGCAACGACTGCGCGGACTGCTATGCCGTCTGCCCCGAGCCGCTCATCATCAAGCCCGCGCTCAAAGCGGTGGACGGCGCCGGGCCGGTAATTACCTCAGCCAACTGCACGAACTGCGGCCGGTGCATTGATATTTGCTCCAAAGACGTTTTCGAATTCGGCGCACGCGGCCGCAACGCTGAAACACCGCCTGCGCGCAGCACCGCGCCAAGCACATGAAATTCTCTCGACTCCCGACGATGCGAAAGGAAACCACGATGAACATGTCGATCAAGGTAGCGGTGGTGGCGGCAGTCGCTGCGACCGTGTATGGATGTGCGCAGTTTGCGGGAGTCGCTACGTTGCGTGGCACCGATACGGAGGCCACCGACACGGCTCCCACTGACTTCAAAACCTACGCCGGCAAACGACCGGGCTCAGGTGCGCCGATTACACGCACCTTCAAGGAACAGCCTCCGCTGATTCCGCATGCCATCGACAACTTCGACGAAATCACGCTTGACGACAATCAATGCCTGGAATGCCACAGTCCCGCGACGGCCGCCGCGAAAAAAGCGCCCAAGGTCGCCGACTCTCATATGCAGAACGGGGAAGTCCTCAAGGAACGCTATCAGTGCAATACCTGCCATGTGCCGCAAGTCGATGCGCCGCCACTGATCGCCAATACTTTTGTCGGAACCCCTGTTCCTCAGAAGCAATAGGGTCAATGCGAAAACCCAGCGGGCAAGCATTACGCTGCCCGCTGGGTTTTTGGCTACGGGTTTCATAATCAGGGAGCGGGCGTCGCGAGTGGTTTTCCTTTTTCAACCACATAGGTGCCGAGCATTTTTGCTTTGCTCTCGCCCAGGTTCAAGCCGTCGTGCACAACTCCCGCCGGTACGAAAAAGGTTTCGCCTGCCTTGACGATCCGGGGTGGCTGCCCGTCGACACGCAGTTCCAGCTCGCCTTCCATGATATAGCCGAGCTCTTCTCCCGGATGCGTATGACGGCCTGCCGCGGCGCCAGGCTCAAACTCGGCACGCACCTGGACGGCCACGCGCCCGGGCGCGCTAAGTTCCTGGGTTTGCAGCGGAACGCGCGTCAGTCCAGACTGCTGAGCCAACGCAACGCCAGCAAACACAACAGACACCATTCCAGCAGCAAGTACAATCCTCTTCATCCGAACCTCCCCAAAAAATAACAACGTAAAAAAATTGATGATAGTGAGCGCTCGACTAGCATCGAGTCAGAAGTTGTTGACGAACGATCGAAGTGCAGGTCACTTACCAGATCTCGGCAGCAGCGGTTCCCTGGTGATAGCGCAGTAGCCAGTTGCTGCCGACCAGGAGCCAGATGGATGAGCGTAACGTATGGCGCGCGAGTGATCCGTCTTCCTGTCTGAGTGCGGAGCGATATGTCAGGAGCGCGACACCAGGACGCAATTCGGTTGCGACGTACAAATCCGCCGTCACCTCAACCACTTGGGATTCATTCTGCATTGCGGCCACAACGGTGTCACGGGAATAACAGCGCCCGGACCGTCCAATTTCTTCGAAGTCCGGGTGGAGCAGCGTACGCACACGAACATCGTCAGCGCGGACCGTAGATTGATGAAGCTCAGCTTCCAGTCGTGACAGCATTTGAACGAGAATCCCATCCATTACTACCCCCTTGGTCCGTGATTGAAGGCATAACGACTGCGTAATGATCCGCAGCGGAAGTACCGATATGTCGACATGCAGCCGGCACCGAGTCCGCCGGCAATCAGCCTACCGCGCTACCGCACTTAATCGCATAAAACCCCGCCTGCATGTAGGAAGCCCAGAGGAGTTCAACGATGGAAAAGCCGATTTCATTTAATAAACGCAGGTGCTCGGTAATTGAAATCGGAAAATACTCGTTGTCGAAACGTTTGATATGCGCTCTGGCTTCGGTGGCTGTTCTGCCGCAACCGGTCTGATAGTTTTCCCATCGTTTCAAGGCGAACGGTAACGCTTTCTCCGACAAGGGTCGGATGTTTTCAAAAACGACGAAGACACCTCCTGGGGCCAGCATCCTGAAGCAGTTTTCAAGCGCTCGTTTCCTTGCAGGTTCATCCTGATAATGATGGCTTTGAATGGCGGTGATGACATCAAAAACATTGTCATCGATATCCAGGTTTTGAGAATCGGAGAGGATGAAAGCGGGGTTTCCATTCGTCGCAGTTTTTTTCCGGGCAATTACTAGCATTTCCTGCGAAGGGTCTGCCAGCGTAAATTCAGTTCCGGGAAAATATTTTTTTGCGTCGAGATACAGGTTTCCAGTTCCACAGCCGATGTCGAGCCATTTCTGCGGAGATTCGTTAACGGAACGGACGAGATCAATTGTTTGCTGGTGGAATAAATCGTAAAAAGGAATGGTTGCAGATACTTTTGCATCGAATTCCTTTGCTGAATGCGCCGTAACGTTGTCGCGCATGGTGAGTTTCCTAGATGGCTGCGTTGGGGGTCGCCATGCGAAAAATCGTGCACCTGTGTTTCGGTGTCCTAAAAAATCGCACCCATTATTTCTCTCTCACTCTTGACGCGGAAGACGGTATCTACCGCCTCAAGAAGAAACCCGGTTGCGCGACCTGTGGCCGCCAGCCGTTTCGAAATAAGCCAATTCCGCCTCACTAAAGCCCGCGGCCAGGCGCGCTTCGCAATTCAATGGCGGACGCGGCATCGGCGCGTCGAACAATTCGATCAAACGCAGATACTCGGCCTCTGGCGCGATGCCGCGCTGCGCGCATACGTAGCGAAACCACTTGTCGCCGATGGCGACATGTCCAACCTCGTCGCGCAACACAACGTCGAGCACCGCAACGGTTTGCAGATCGCCAGCCGTCTTGAGCTTGGCGACGATCGGCGGCGTCGCATCGAGTCCGCGCGCCTCAAGCACGCGCGGGACCAAGGCCATTCGGGCCAGCACATCGGCATCCGTTTTCACGGCCATCTCCCACAAACCGTTATGCGCGGGAAAATCGCCGTAGGCATACCCCAAGTCCGCAAGCCGCGCGGCGAGCAGATCGAAGTGATGCACCTCTTCGGCCGCCACGCGCAGCCAGTCGTCGACGAAGGCGTCGGGCATTGCAGGGAAACGCAGCACGCAGTCGAGCGCCAAGTTGATCGCGTTGAATTCGATATGCACGATCGAATGCAACAGGGCGGCATGCCCGACCGGCGTGAAAGGCGAACGGCGCGGCACGGCGTCGGGCGGCACAAGCTCGGGCTTCGCCGGACGCCCAGGCGTTGCGATGCGCTGCGGCGCGAACTCTTTGTCCGCCGCGCGGCGCAAACGGCCCGCGCGCCAATCATCGGCAAGGCGGAGCGTTGCGGCGCATTTGGCGGCAGGCTCGCAGCACATCAACGCAGCGAGCGCCGCGGTTTCAAGCAAGCTGACAGACACGCAGAAACCTCAACTCAACGGGCAAGCTCGAACACCTGACGCGACACTTCCAGCGTCACATCGCGGCGTTCGCCCAAACCGGCTCCTCCGCTATGCTCCTGCAATTTGGCCAGCAAGGCGTTGAAATCCGGCTCGGCAATGCCATAGCCGGAGAAACTTGTCTTGACCTGCATCGCTTCGAAAAACGCGCGTGTTTTTTCGATTGCGGCATCGATACGCGCTTCCTCGTCGCCACTGCTCAGGTTCCAAACGCGTTCGGCGTATTGAAGCAGCTTCTCGCGTTTGCTCGCGCGGCGCACGTGCAGCATCGCCGGCAATACGATCGCCAGTGTTTGCGCATGATCGAGCCCATACATGGCGGTGATCTCATGCCCCAACGCGTGCGTACTCCAGTCCTGCGGCACGCCCGCGCCAACCACGCCTTGGAGCGCCATCGTCGCCGCCCACATAAGGTTCGCGCGCACCGCATAGTCGTTCGGCGTTGCAAACGCTTTCGGCCCCTCTTCGATTAAGGTCAGCAAAATACCTTCGGCAAAGCGATCCTGAATCTTCGCGTCGCACGGAAAGGTCAGATATTGCTCCACGACGTGCACAAAGGCATCGACGACGCCATTGCCGATCTGGCGCGGCGGCAAGCTGTAAGTCGTTTCCGGATCGAGCACCGCGAAACGCGGAAAAATCAAACCGCTGAAGAAGGAAAGTTTGTCGCCGGTTGCACGGCGCGAAACCACCGCCGCCGCATTCGATTCCGAGCCCGTCGCGGGCAGCGTCAAAACCGTGCCGATCGGCAAGGCGGATTCGACGCGCGCCTTGTGCGCCAGAATATCCCACGGCTCGCCCTCGAAAGGCACGGCGGCGGCGATGAACTTCGTGCCGTCGAGCACCGAGCCGCCGCCGACCGCGAGCAGGTAATCGACGCCCTGCTCACGCGCGAGCAGCACGGCTTTCATCAGCGTTTCATACGCCGGGTTGGGCTCGATGCCGCCGAACCGCAGCACATCGCGCCCCGCAAGCACCGCCTCGACCTGCTGCATCACTCCGTTGTTAAAGACGGAACCGCCGCCATAGGTAATCAGCACCTTTGCACCGGCGGGAATTTCATCGGCGATTTTTTTGATCTGGCCCGCGCCGAAATGAATCCGCACCGGATTGTAGAAACTGAAATTGTTCATGCAGTCCTCCTGAATTTCAGGCGATGATGCCGCCACCGAGACACACACGGGATTCGTAGACGACCACCGACTGGCCCGGCGTCAACGCCCATTGCGGCGCGGCGAATGCGATTTCGCACGCTTCGCCGCTCAGGCTGTCGATCTCGCAGGGCGCATCCGGCGTGCGATAGCGCGGTTTGGCCGCATACACCCAGTGCGTACGCGGCGCATGGCCTGAGATCCAGTTCAGCTCTATCGCGGTCAGCCTCTCCTTGAGCAAGGCCGGGTGATCGTGTCCTTGCACGACGAGCAGCTCGTTGCGCTGCATATCCTTGGCCGCGACATACCAAGCGTCATGCTCCCCGGCGTGGTCGTTGCCTTTCACGCCGCCGATATGCAGCCCCTTGCGCTGGCCGATCGTGTGATACATCAAGCCCTGGTGCTCGCCAAGCAGACGCTCGTCATCGAGCGCGCGAATCGCGCCGGGCTTCGTCGGCAGGTAACGCATCAGAAATTCGCGGAACGGCCGCTCGCCGATGAAGCAGATGCCAGTCGAATCCTTCTTGGCGAATACATGCAGCCCGGCCTGCTCGGCGATTTTGCGCACCTCGCGCTTGTAGATCTGACCCAGCGGGAAGATCGTCTTGGCGAGCTGCTGCTGGTTGAGCCGGTAGAGAAAGTAGCTCTGGTCCTTGGTCCCGTCCTCGGCCTTGAGCAATTGGAATTCCGTGCGGCCGTCGTTGCGCCATTCGCGCACTTGCGCGTAATGGCCCGTGGCGATTTTGTCGGCCCCAAGCTGCATCGCGTGATCGAGGAAAGCCTTGAACTTGATCTCGCTATTGCACAGCACATCGGGGTTCGGCGTGCGGCCGGCCTGGTACTCATGCAGAAAATCGGCGAATACGCGGTCTTTGTATTCCTGCGAGAAGTTGACGACTTCGAGTTCGATACCGAGCACATCGCAAACCGACGCGACGTCGACGAGGTCTTGCCGCGTCGAGCAATACTCATCGTCGTCATCGTCCTCCCAATTTTTCATGAACAGCCCGACGACGCGATAGCCCTGCTGTTTGAGCAACAGCGCGGCCACCGACGAATCCACGCCGCCGGACATCCCGACGACAACCGTTTGTTTCGTACTCATTCCAACTCTTTCCGCCCAGTTCAAACATAGTGCCGGATCAAATCCAGCGGATAACGCCGGCCGGCCAAATAGTCATCGACGCATCGCAGCACCAGAGGGTTGCGGTGCCTTGCCTGGCAGGCCGCGATCTCATCGCGCGTCATCCAAAGCGCGCGCAGAATGCCGGTATCGAGCGCGCGGCCCGGCTCCTCGCCGTCCAGCCGGCCCGCAAATGTAAAACGCACATAGGTAATATCCCCGCCCGACCGCGGCCATTGGTAGATGCCGACAAGCTGTTCGGGCTGAAAACGATGCGCCGTTTCTTCGAGCGTTTCCCGCGCACAGGCTTCGACGAGCGATTCACCTTCGTCGAGATGCCCCGCCGGCTGATTGAAGCGCGCGCCATCGGCGGTTTCCTCCTCTACAAGCAGAAAGCGTCCCGCGTGTTCGACAATCGCCGCCACGGTGACATGTGCGCTCCAACTCATGGGCCCGGCCCTTCCCTTTGTGCAAAACATCCGGCATTTTAGCCTGCCGCCCTGAAGCACGGGCCGGGCCGCATTCCGATTCATGAACGGATTCGGCTAAAATAATGGATTCACCGTTTTACGGTTTCTCAGAATAGTTCCGAGGGGGAATTTCCATGTCCATGGCTGATCGCGACGGGTTCATCTGGTACGACGGCAAGCTAGTGCCTTGGCGCGAGGCCACAACCCACGTGCTGACGCATTCGCTGCACTACGGCGTTTCCGTTTTCGAAGGCGTGCGCGCCTATAAAACCGATCAAGGCACGGCCATTTTCCGGCTCAAGGATCACACCAAACGCCTCTTCAACTCGGCGCACATCTATCAGATGAAGATGCCGTTCGATCAAGAGACGATCAACGAAGCGCACAAGGAAGTCGTGCGCGCCAACAAGCTCGAAAGCTGCTACATGCGGCCGATCGCTTTCTACGGTTCGGAAAAAATGGGCGTTTCGACGCGCGGCGCTTCGGTGCATGTTGCGGTCGCCGCTTGGCCGTGGGGCGCTTACCTGGGCGAGGACGCCCTCGAACAAGGCATCCGCATCAAGACCTCGTCCTTCGCGCGCCACCACGTCAATGTGACGATGCCGCGCGCCAAACTCGCATCGACGTACGCCAACTCGGTCCTCGCCAACCTCGAAGCGACGGAGAACGGTTACGACGAGGCGCTGCTGCTCGACACCGAAGGTTTCGTGGCCGAAGGCGCGGGTGAGAACATCTTCATCGTCAAGGACGGCGTGGTCTACGAACCGGAAATCGCTTCGGCGCTGACCGGCATCACACGCACCACGGTCCTCACGCTGGCGCAAGAGCTTGGCTATCAGGTCGTGACGAAGCGCCTGACGCGCGACGACATCTATATCGCCGACGAAGCTTTCTTCACCGGCACGGCCGCCGAAATCACGCCGATCCGCGAACTCGACAACCGCCAGATCGGCGCGGGCCGCCGCGGGCCGATCACCGCGAAAATCCAGCAGCGTTTCTTCGAGCTTGTCTCCGGCCGTCTGCCCGAGCACAAAGACTGGCTCGCTTACGTTTGATCCTGTGGAGTCATCCAGCCATGCCTGAGAACCACGACAAGAACCAAGCCATAGCCGTCACCGCCAAGGATCTGCCGCTGCATTGCCCAATGCCGGACGCCCCGCTCTGGGCGCGCCATCCGCGCGTATTCCTCGATGTGCTGCACACCGGCGAAGCCAGTTGCCCGTACTGCGGCGCGAAGTACCACTTCACCGGCGAACGCCCAAGCGGACATCACTGATCCGGCGATTCAAGCTGCACATAACAAGGGGCGTTCCACGGAACTCCCCTTGTTGCTTTCCACATAGTGAATCGCATGACTTCTATCCGCATCCTCATCATCGCCCCGAATTGGATCGGCGACGCCGTCGCCGCTCAGCCGCTCTTCATGCGCCTTGCAACGCGGCGGCCGAATGTCGTGATCGATGCGCTGGCCCCGCCCTGGGTCGCTCCAGCGCTCGCGGCAATGCCCGAAATCCGCAAAGTCATCGCCAACCCTTTCGGCCACGGCGCTTTCAGACCACTGGCGCGCTGGCGTTTTGCGCGCGGCCTGAAAGACCAATACGACGAAGCCTATGTGCTGCCGAACTCGTGGAAATCGGCGCTGATTCCCTTCTTCGCCGGTATTCCAATCCGCGCCGGCTTCATCGGCGAAGGCCGTTACGGCATCCTCAACCGCGCCCGCGCGCTCGATAAAAAAGCGCAGCCGCTACAAGTCGAACGCTATGCCGTGCTGGCGGAAGCCCCACAATTCCCGCTCGAACGCCCGTTGCCGAATCCGCGCCTGCAACGCGAAAGCGCGGAAGTACAGGCGTCACTCGACGCTTTGGGCCTTCCGGCCACGCCGCGTCCGATCGTATTTTGTCCCGGCGCGGAATTCGGCCCGGCGAAACGCTGGCCCGCGGCGCATTACGCGGCGCTGGCGCGGGAATTGGCTGAATTGGGCCATCCGGTCTGGATACTGGGCTCGAAAAAAGACATGCCGGTTTCAAGCGAAATCGCCCAGCTCGCGGGAAGTGCAGTGCGCGACTTGTGCGGCCGCACCAGCCTTGCCCAGGCAATCGACCTGATCGCCCTCGCCCGCTGCGTCGTCACGAACGATTCCGGCCTGATGCATGTCGCCGCGGCGCTTGGCACACCGCTCGTCGCGATCTTCGGCTCGTCGAGCCCAAACTACACGCCGCCGCTGTCGCCGCAAGCGCAAATCATGTGGCTCCAGCTCGAATGCAGCCCCTGTTTCAAGCGCGAATGTCCACTCGGGCATCTGAACTGTCTGCGGCAAATCACGCCCGAGTCGGTGCTCGCCCAGCTACGGCCGATGCTCGAATGAGGTTCTGAATGCATACGATTGAATCGCATTTGAGCGCAGAGCCCAAACCGTTTCCTGCTAGGCTTTCGACATGAGCCAAGTTTTATACGCCTCCGCCGAAGACGTGGAGAACGCTTTTTACGATGCCTTCAACCGCGGCGACCTCGAAGCGCTGATGGCCTTATGGTCGGAGACCGATGATGTGGTATGCATCCACCCCGGCGGCAGCCGTCTCGTCGGCCTGCATGCAATCCGCGAATCCTGGAAACAGCTCTTCGGCAGCGGCCTGCGGCTGCGCCTGAAACTGCATCATGGCATCATTCAATCGAGCCCCATGCTGTCGGTGCGCAGCGTGCTGCAACATGTCGTCGTCGAAGGCGAGGACGGCATGTCGCCGCCCGTCATCGCGACCAACGTCTATGCGCGCGGCGCATTCGGCTGGCGCCTGGTGCTGCACCATGCCTCGCCGGCCCCCGACATCGAAGGCGTGTTCGACGAAGAAGCCCCGCGCATCGTCCATTGAGCGCCCAGCCTGGGCAAACGTTTTATTTTTAGAGCTTTTCCGGCTGGCGCTGGGAAAGGGCGAATATCACCGCCGCGGAAGCTGCGGCCGCAAGCAGATGCTTCAAGGAATGGCCGCTCAAGCCGCCCGTGAGCGCAAGAATCTGCGCATCGGCCACCTCGGCGAGTTTCGCCAGCACATACAAAAGGCTTGCGGAGGTAAACCAGAACCGCCGCACGCGATCGCCCCAGGACAGCGCCGGCACGAGGATCAATACCGCGATTTGCAACGACAGGTAGGGCCGCAGATCGCCGGCGAACCAAGGAATCCCGAACACGGCGACAAGCGCCGCCACGCTAAGCAGTACGCCAAGAACAGCGCTCTGCCCCACGGAAAGCTGGTAATGCTCGCTGATTACCGCGGTGAGCAGCGTCGCGCAAACCAGTTCGATCGGCACACGGTCCCATACCAGCCGCGCATCGTCAGGCGCAAGGTGATACCAGCCCGACCCAAAACAAACCCAGGCCACCGCGAGCGCAAACGCATACCACCAGAAGCGCGCGGGCGTTTTGGGCAAATGGCTTACGACCCATAATCCCCAAAGTCCCGCGAAAAGAAAACCGAGATTCGAAAGCACGTCGATCGCATTCGCTATACCAAACAAATTGCGGTGGTCGGCGAAGTCATGGTAGCCGGGCGGCAAGTGCAGCGGCCCAGCCAACACCAGCCCGAGCAGCACCAAAATCAGGAGCAGCCACGGCAGATTACGGCGGAAGAAATCGTGCATCTCGTCACCCGGTTCCCTGTCCAAAACCCACAGTTTACTCAACGCAATCCGATTGATCCTAAAAGTAGACCCTTACTCTAAACTCAGCCACCAAATTTAAACATCGGCATTGAATCGCCCCGGGAATTGAGGAGGCTCTGAATCTTGAGAAGATGGAGCCACCATGAAGACGACGAAGTATTCCCCGGAAGTGAAAGAGCGGGCGGTCCGGCTGGTGCTGGAGCACCGAGGCGAGTACCCCTCACAGTGGGCGGCGATCGAATCGATCGCAGCGAAGATTGGCTGCACGACCGAAACGCTGCGCGGCTGGGTACGGCAGCATGAACGGGATGTCGGTCTGCGCGACGGCGTGACGAGTGCCGAGCGGGAGCGGGTCAAGGCGCTGGAGCGTGAGAACAAGGAACTGCGCCGGACCAATGAGATCCTGCGGCTGGCGAGCGCGTTTTTCGCACAGGCGGAGTTCGACCGCCTCAAGAAGAAGTGAGCTTGTTCATCGACCAGTATCGGAAGCGGTTCGGGGTCGAACCGATCTGCAAACTGTTGCAGGTTGCCCCATCTGCCTATTGGCGCTACGCCGCGCGGCAGCGCGATCCGTCCTTGCGCAGCGCCCGCAGCCGGCGAGATGAATTCCTACTTCCCCATATTCAGCGGGTCTGGCAGGCCAATTTCCAAGTCAATGAGGCCAACAAGCTCTGGCGGCAGTTGCTGCGCGAAGGCATCCAAGTCGCCCGCTGCACCGTCGAACGGCTGATGCGGCGCTTGGGTCTGCGCGGGGTGATGCGCGGCAAGCTTGTTCGCACCACCTTCGGCGATGCCACAGCGCCTTGCCCGTTGGATCGGGTCAATCGGCAGTTCCAGGCTGACCGGCCTAATCAGCTGTGGGTGTCGGACTTCACCTACGTCTCGACTTGGCAAGGCTTCGTCTATGTGGCCTTCGTCATCGACGTCTTTGCCCGGCGCATCGTTGGCTGGCGGGTCAGCCGCTCGATGAAGACCGACTTCGTGCTCGACGCCCTGGAGCAGGCGCTCTACGCCCGCCAGCCGGAACGGAACGACGCCTTGATTCATCACTCCGACAGTAAGAATATGGGCGCCAGATGTTTCCGGATCGTTTGCGCTTTTCAACGCAGGCTTTCAGGAAAGCTCTGGTGCCGTAGAGCGTTCCGGGCGACCTGACCCACACTCCGA
>Ga0123357_10000230_pt1 | contig 53037 bp, 35 predicted proteins | sample TergutEmb28metaG_FD_89873 | JGI IMG/M metagenome (GOLD analysis project Ga0123357, IMG submission 89873) | Embiratermes neotenicus P4 segment gut microbial communities from Petit-Saut dam, French Guiana - Emb289 P4 | ecosystem: Host-associated > Arthropoda: Insects > Digestive system > Gut ...
GCGGGCTCGTCGTCGACCACGAGCAAGTGAGCGTGCGGCATGAGGATGGCGACGAGGCTACATGCCCCGCCTCCGCTTTGCCATCTGCGGCGAACCGCAGAGATGTACTCTCGAGGGGAGTACTCAGAACCTATTGCCCCAAGTGCATGTCCTGCGACGATGCAACGCGCGGGGGTTCCACTTCTAATTTTTTTAGCAACCTCGCCGACGCGGGGGCCGAAGGGTGTTGGTGCAGCCCCAAAAGGCAAACCTCAGGTCCCCTCCAGCCGTTTGAAACTTCACCACCGCAAAGGATCACGCCGTGAACACCGCAGAATCTTCTTTTGGTCGCATTGATGAAACCCGAGCCAAGCTGCAGATCGACGGGCAGCCTGATGACGCGTTCGCCGTTCTGTCGTTCGAAGGCAAGGAAGAGATCTCCGCAAACTTCGTCTACGAGATCACCGTCGAGAGCAGCGCCGAAGTGGCGACGAAGCTAGATGATGCACTTGGACGCAACGCGAACTTCGCGACATGGCGAACCTCGGACGAGACCTCTACTCATATGATCTACGGGATGGTCCAAGAGGTGCGCCCAAGCGGCGTTGCGATCGGTACAACTCAGCGGAAAACGGTGTTGCGCGTAGTGCCAAGGCTCTACGAGCTATGCCACAAGCAGCGATGCCAGGTCTTCCAAAACCAAACCGTTGTGGATATTGCGAGGGAGCTTTTCAAGACGTGGTCCATTAATGTAACGGACGGCCGGCTCAGTCCCGCACCGCTCAAACGGGATTATTGCACACAGGTCAATGAGAGAGACTTCGATTTTCTCTTGCGTATCCTTTCAGAAGAGGGGATTCACTTCTATTTCGAGCAGGATGACCAAAAAGGGGAAGAGGTCGTCACCCTTATCAACAAGGCGGAATATCTGCCTATCAACGGAACGACGAACCGAATTCTGTACAACGACAAGGGTGGAGCCGTCACGAATGAACACATAAATTCCATCGTTCGTGAACGGCGCGTTCGCCCCGGAGCCGTTGCGTATCGCGATTACAATTTCCTTCGGCCCACGTGGGGGATGCTGGCGCTCAATAAGATGGCCCCCGTACAAGACGACATGGGAACGCGCGAAGAGCGCGAGATCTACGAATATCCCGGATATTACAACCATCCCGACGGCGAGAGCCTGGAGGGGGTTCCCGACGACATGCAAGGGCCACGGCGCAGCGGGCTGGATCGTGCGCAACTCCGGCTCGAAGAGCAGCGCTCCGACGCTCTCACGTTTTCCGGCGAAACGAACTGCCTGCGCATGCAGGTGGGTCGAGTTTTCGAAATGAGCAACCATCCAGATCAAATCTTCAATCGAAAATACGTTGTCACGCGCCTCGAGCTCTGCGGCAGGGGTGCGAATGCCCCGGCGCTCGAGCAAGGCGGCGCCACGTCCTCTGGAACAGGAATTTCTGTGAAATTCTGGGCCGTTCCTGAAGAAACGCCAATCCGGCCACGCGTCAAACCCAAGCCCAAAGCACACCTGCGCATCGCACGCGTGGTTGGACCGAATGAGAATGAGCCGAATATTGACAAGTACGGTCGAATCAAAATTCAATTCGCATGGGATCGCGAAAGAGACTTGGGTGCAGCCGACAGCAACGCCTCATGTTGGGTGCGCATGATGACGCCCGCGGCGCACCACACCCAAGGAACGTATATCCCCCATCGCGTGGGCGCAGAGGTGCTCGTTGATTTCTTAGACGGGGACGTGGATCGGCCTGTGGTCATTGGCGCGCTCTTCAATGAAGACAATCATCAGCCTCGCACGGTCCCCGACGACGCCACGCGCTCGGTCGTCTACCGCGGCATCAGCGTACCGGTGGGAGACAATTGGGGTCGCTTCAATGAAATCTCTTGTGAAGACAAGGTGGGGCATGAGGAGATTTATGTTCATGCGCAGAAGGATCTGAATGAGCGGATTTTGAATTGCCACTCAGAATCAATCGGAGTGAACCAGGCGTCCACGATTGGCAAGAACCAGACCGTGAAAGTCGGCAAGGATCAGACGATCACGGTCGGGCCCGGTAATCGCACGGTGACCGTCCATGGCAATGAGAAGATTCGCGTGGATGATTCGCGTACAGAACATGTTACTGGGGGTGAATTTGTGGAGATCTCATTGATACGCGAACACCGCATAGGGGCCCATGACTTGCTCACTATCATGGGGGGTAACCGCATGGTCAGCGTGGCGTTCGAGCACAACATCAAGTCGAAATCTCGCATAGAGAAGGTGGAAACGACGATTGACGTCAAAGCGGGAACCTCCATCCATTTGCATCACAACGACGACGCCCACCTCCAACTCGAAGCGGGCGTCGCGCGTCTCAGGGCTGAAACGGGGGTGCTTGTTGCGGGTGAGCCTGGACCCGTCACCGTCATTGGTAAGTCCGTCTTTCTCGTTGCTTCGGATGAGATTAGGATGCAGTGTGGAGGATCAATACTCTCACTCAAGAATGACGGAACCATTACCATCAACGGCTCAAAAGCAGTGGACCTCATATGCGGGAACAGCAAACTCAATCTCGCGCAAGCGACGGCTTCCATGAGCGCGGCAAAGGTCACCGTTGGGGCTACGAATCTCACTACCATTGGTGGCGGCCTTATCCGGATCGGGTGAAGCCATGCAACACCTCTTTCAAGATGTCGTGAAGCGATTGCAGGCCTTCCTTGCCCAGAAGAAGACATTCCTTCTTCTCACCCGATGCCGAGATGAAGACACTGCGATGCTTTTCAAAGCTCTGGAATCTGTGGACGAGATGGACTCGGACATCTTTTGGGTTTTCCACGAAGATTTTACAGATCCGAAAACCTATGCCAATTCGGTGGTCGAGAGTTTTCAGAAACAGGCAGAGACCTTGTCAAAGGAGTTAGAAGATAGCGGTGAACCTTCTTGGCCGCCGTTACCACCCCAGCTCACAAATCCAATGACACCTCCCACAGAACGACTTCGGTTGCTCGCCATGTACGCTCGGACGCGCATTCCAAATATGGAAGCAGCGCACTGTACCATTGCCCTGGTACCGATCCGGATTTTGCAGCCGCTCGAGTGGCGAGCCTTCGTGCATGAATTCATGAAGTATGACCCCGAATCACCATGGTGCCACCATATGCGCTTCATCATGCGTGAGCCATCTCACCTATCCATGGACAAGCTTTCGCCTGAACGAAAGGCCAAGCTGGATCCGAACGCCTTCCCGAATACAGAAATCTACTCCATCGATTTCAGTCAGGAGGCCCTTCAAAAGGCCATGAGAGACGAATTGGCCGACCCCACCATTCCACTTCCACAGCGAATGCAGTATCTTCTCATGGATGCGGCCATTGATTATGCGCACAAGCGATATTTGGAGGCAGGGGAGAAGTATCAACTCCTCCGGAAGTACTACACACGTACGAAGAATCCCACGCTTCTTGCCATCGCACTCAACGGGATTGGGGAGGTGCACGCCGCTGCTTCCCCCGGTCTTCGAGAGAAGGCCGTGGAATACTTCGAGATGGCGGCAACGACTGCCGTGGAGGCAGAGTGCTCTCCTGTGCTGCTCAACGTGATGTTGAATCTTGGCAATCTATATCTTGCCAATCATAAGTGGACTCAAGCGACGGAGCATTTCGAAGCTGCGGGGGAGTTGGCGCCGCTGCTTTCCAATGCTGGTGCGATGCTTCTCTCCCTAGAGAATATTGGGGTGTGCCGGTACAAACTCGAAGAGTGGGGTCCGGCGCAGAAAGCATGGCAAGACGGTCTAGAGCTGGCGCGAGCAACCAAGGATGACAATGCACGAAAGAAAATGCTCGTGCACCTTCGAGACATGTACAAAACGGCCCGCATGCATGATCGCCTTGCGGCGACCGAAGAGGAATTAAGGAGTTTACAATGAGCATTGTTGAGACGCTCAAAGGCGCGGTTGACCTGGCCAAAGACTACCCTGACACGGTTAAACGCGCATTCGAAGAATATCCCGACCAAATCAAATCGATTCCCGGAGAGATAAAGGACGAATGGGAGACTCAGACAAAGCCATTTGTAGATGCCTGGAAAGCAGCCGACGAGGCTTTGCACGATGGAAAACCGTTTAGTGCGGACAAAGTAAGGCGTTACGCCAAAGCGATGAAGGCTCTTTTCAATCTTGCAAAAAAGGAGAATTGGCTCGATCCGTTCCTCAATAGGATTTTCGCCAAAATCACCGCTCCGATTGCCGCATTGCTTCCGCCGCGACCTGCAGCATCACTTGGCTCGATGTACTTGGGGATGCCGCATGCGCATAAGAACGCTGCGGGGCCAAGTATAGGAATGGTCCTTGTTGGTCCAACCCCAAAAGTGATGATCAACGACTTGCCGGCGGCACGCGCGGGAGATCTCGGATTTGCTCCTACCTGCGGTGGTCTCACCCCAATTTTTGAGGTGACATGTGGATCATCGAAAGTTTTCATTGGCAACTATCGCGCAGCGCGCATGGGAGATCTTTGCCAAGTATGCGTTAAGGCCTCCACACCAACTGCGTTCCAACAAGGCGCGGCCTCGGGGGCGAAAGGTGCTGGCGTTGTTGCCGATGGTGCTGACGCCGTGGCGCATGCGGAAGAGGGGGAATGGGACGCGGCGATAGCAGGGGCACTACAAACGGTCGAAGATGCCAAGAAGATAGCAGTTCAGGCGGTTATGGGCACGGACCCCGCCTTGTCGCCATCGTTCGGTGCGATCATTACCGGTTCACCCGTCCTCGCAATGACGACTGCCGTCATCAATCCGATTCTGGCTCTCATCTCCTTCGCCTCGCCAGTTCTTATCGGCGGAATTCCTACACCTTCCAGCTTTGTCAAATTTCCTGGTGAACTAGGCAAGCTAAAAAGCGCAGGGGCCGCCTCCAGCGAAGGGCCACCCGCGAACTCGGGTACGGAAGGATGACCGACATGCAAAAAGTAATCACCAAAACATGTGTGGCTGGTCTCGGCGATCGCTTCGTGGGCGATCCGATCGATGTTGTGACGGGTGCTTTCGTTGATGACGTCCGGGATTTCGTCCTTGCAGGTGACGTCCCCCTCGAATTTCGCCGCACGTACAGCACCGAATGGGTTGCGAAGGATTGCGGTCTCGGGCGTGGGTATTCCCATAGCTTCAACCACTGCCTCGAGCGAAATCTCGATGGCATTTCCTACATTTCACCGCGCGGAATCGAGATTGATTTCCCAACCACGTATGCGGAAACCAACCGCGTCGTGAAACATGGCTATGCGCTGGTCAACGAGGGGCATCGCCTTGTGGTCGAACCTCCGGACGGCACCAAACTGATTTTCGAAAACACCCGTCCAACACGCTTGCCATGGCCTCTTCGCCTTCTTCAAGTGCACGCGGGTGGAGGTTCCGTCCACGTTCACTACAATCCCAATGATCCGCTTGCCCGGCTGACTTCCCTTGTCGACAGCTATCGCCGAGAAGTCTTCTTCCGGTGGGAAGACAAGCACATCGTCAGCGCCCACATTGTCTCGCGCACCTCCAACGCCACGAGCACCACGAATCTCGTTCGCTATTTCTATGATGGTGACCTTCTTGTGGAGGTAGAAGATGCCTACAAGCACCGGCTGAAGTACGAGTACGATGCAGACGGCAGACTGACGAAGCGCACCGACCGGCGGGGATATTCGTTTACGTTTCAGTACGACCGAGACGGCCGCTGCACGCACAGCGCGGCGGAAGACGGCATGCTGGAAGTATCACTGCAGCATTTTCCGCTCGAGCGACGCACAAAAGTCGCGCGCAGTGACGGTGGCGTGTGGGAATACCACTACAACGCCGCAAAGACACTGATGGTCATTGTAGATCCGGAAGGTGTGGAACGGTCATTCGTTCCGCGAGAAGAAGACGGACAAATTGATTTCGAGATTGATGGTGCGGGAAACCAGATCACGAACGAATACGATTCTGACGGGCGATTGGTGGCCAAAAGAGACAGAGACGGGCGACAGATGGCGGAGGAGCGCGAGCACCCGGTGCCCCTCTCTCCCCAAGAATATGAACTGGGTGGCTTGGTGCAGCTCACCAAGACGTTTCCAGAGCCCACGTTCTTGCAGACGCACGTGCCTCCGGACGTCGCCGAGTTGCTGACTGTCGCACAGTTGCAAAAGGATGGCAGCGTGCACCAAGTGCGCGACGTCCAAGGGCTTCTGATTCGCGAGGAGCGAGACGGGCTCACGCGGCGCTATGCCTACGATCCAGACGGCAATCTGCATTGGGAAATCGACTTCGACGGCGGCAAGACCGAATACGAGTACGCCTCCTACAATCACCTGACAAAAATCACCGATCCGAATGGATTCCAAACCCGCTTGGAATATACCAAACAAGACACGCTGCACGCCGTCATGGATACGAGCGGAACGAGGACGGAATATCCGAGAGATCTGCGGGGCGAGATCAAAGGGATCGAGCGCTTCGATGCCAAAAAGGAGGAATACAAGCGCGACGGGGCAGGACGTCTCATCGAGAAGACGGATGCTCAGGGCAGAAAGCTCTATGAGATTCGACGCGGACCGCAGGGAGAGGTGCTGGAGCGCACCTTCGCGTCGGGGGGCTTCGAGCGATTCACGTACGAGGATGACGTACGCGTTGTCGCCGCCGAGACGCCGTCCGCCAAATGCACCTTTGCATATGACGATCATGGCAATCGCATTAAGGACATGCGCAACGGCAAGGGGGTAAAGCGCGAGTTCGAGGACGGGAAGCTGATGGAGCATAGGGTGCTCGAGAAATTCATCACGCGCTACGAGTACACGGAGACGCCTTTCGCGAAGGAAGCGACCATCACGGATCCGACCGGCCGCACGCATCGACTACGAGACCACGGTTATGGCGTGGTAACGAAAGAGTGGGCAAGTGGCCGGAAGGAGACGACGCAATACCATCCGGACGGGCACGTGCTCGTGAGACACGTGGGCGGGGAGAAGTCCGCCACGTGGGCGCGGAGGTTTCAGTATTCCGGCGAGGGATACCTCGTGGCGCGGTTCGACTCGCAGACGGGGCCCGCACACTTCGAGCACGATGCGGGACACCGCCTCGTGGCCGTGCAGGGGCCTGCGGGGAGCAGGCAGGTGTTCGAGCACGATGCTGCGGGCAATCTGACGCGCAACGGCAACGTCGGGAGTGCGCGCTACGATGGCAGTCTACTGATGGAGGCGAATGGCCGCCAGTTCGAGCACGACATCCGGCAGGCGGTACGCTCGGAGCAGTGGCATAACGGAGTCCGGAGATTCTACCGAGACGAGCGCGACCAGCTTGTATGGGTGGAGTCGTATCAGAAGCGTGAGGATGGCCAATGGCATCCCAATCCCCATTGGACGGCGAAATATGACGCACTGAACCGACGGATTGAGAAGAACTTTTACGGCGAGACGACGACGTTCTATTGGGACACGGATAGGCTCGCGGCGGAAGTCATGCCGGACGGGCAGCTTCGCGTATACGTCTATGCCGATGCGCTGGCGATGACGCCGATTCTCTTCGTGAATTACGCAGGCGTAGAAGCCGACCCGTCATCCGGCACGGTCTACGCGGTGTTCGCAGACCACCTCGGGTGCCCCGAGCGGATTGAAGATATGGAGGGGACGATTGTGTGGGCGGCCCGCATCGCACCCTACGGCATGGTGCACGTGACGGAGGGGAAAGGCTTCCACCAGCCGCTTCGATGGCCCGGACATTACTACGACCGAGAGCTCAAACTTCACTACAACCGCTTTCGGACGTACTCCCCGGAGCTAGGCAGATACTACGAGCCAGATCCGCTGGGACGGGGTGGTGGCCTTGAGAACGTGTATGCGTACACGAACAATCCGCTCTTCCGAGTGGACACACATGGCCTCGCCTGTCCGTTTGCGAAGGGAGCGAAGGGCGAGGGAAAGAACGACGGAGAGTGCAAGCCCGATACGGAGACTCACTGCGAATCCGGTCATCGCAAGTGAGTCACGGCGATAGGCGCTCGATCTTCCAGGATGCACCGTTGATACGCGTATACCGCAGACGATCATGCAGGCGGCTCGGGCGGCCCTGCCAGAACTCGATACGCTCGGGCGCAATTCGATAACCGCCCCACATGGGCGGACACGGGATATCACCATGACCGAATCGCGCACGTATCTCGGCGACGCGGCGTTCGAGCTCGTCGCGCCCGGAAATCACGGCGCTCTGGCATGACGACCATGCGCCAATCTGGCTTTCGCGCGGACGACTGCGAAAGTATGCTTCGGATTCGTTTCGAGAAATCTTCGATACGGATCCCGTTACCCGCACCTGACGCTCGAGCAAAACCCAGAAGAAAGAAGCGCACACGCGGGGGTTCGCATCGATATCAGCACCCTTGTCGCTATCGTAATTCGTGTAGAAGACGAGTCCGCTGTCGTCGAGGCCTTTGAGCAAGATGACGCGCGCCGAAGGCTCGCCGGCCGCACTTGCCGTGGCAACCGTCATGGCGGTCGGCTCGGGGTGTTTGGCGTCAATGGCCTCGCGGAGCCAACGCTCGAGTTGACGTACGGGCGAAGGGTCGAGTGCGCTTTCAGAAAGGCCGGCGCGCGCATATTCCGTGCGAATGTCCATGAGATCGACTGGCATTTTGCTCCTATTACGCGGTGCTGCGCAGAATGGGAAACACCGAGACGAAACGCGCCCCGCCGCTGGGCGCTCGCTCCGCCCATATCTCCGCACCGTGACGGTCCAGAATGTTCTTGACGATGGACAGGCCGAGGCCCGTCCCGCCTCCGTCGACCCGCGTCGTGAAGAACGGCGCGAAGATGACGTGCATGTGCTCCGACGCGATGCCGTGACCATTGTCTTCGACCATGACTCGTACGTGCGAGCCGTCCGCCTGGAGCTCCGTCGAGATGGACAGAACACCTCCACGCGCGGGCACGGCATGGCACGCGTTGGTAAACAGGTTCACGAAGACCTGCGCGAGTTGCTCCGGCATGCCGCGCACGTCGGGCACTGCGCGGGAGAAGCGACGCTCGACGACCACCCCGTGCTCGGCGATGACGTGCTCACAAAAAGCGAGCGCTTGCTCGATGACGTGCTCGAGCGACACCTGAACTGCGACCTCGCTCGACGGACGCGCATACGCAACGAGATCGCGCGTGAAACGCAGGATGCGGTTCGATGACTCTTCGATCCGGCGCAGCCTCTCCATGCTGTCGGGATCGTCTTTCATCCCCGTCTTGCGAAGAAGCCAGCCCGTGTAAGCGACGATGGACGTCAGAGGGTTATTGAGCTCGTGGACGACGCCCGCGGCGATCTGACCGAGGCTCGCGAGCTTCTCGGCTTGAACCATTTGTGACGTCAGCGCGCGAAGCTCGCGCGCGTCGTCCGCTGCCTTTGCATGAAGGCGAGCAAGACCGAGCCCGCGGCTCATGGCGAACACCGCACGGCGCACGACGAACATCATGGGGGAGTCGCTCGCGATGATGCTCGCGTCGTCGCTGGCGACGTGAAGAGTGCTTCCGCGCTCCTCCACATGCAGCACGCGCTCATGGGCGTAACCCGGAAAGAGGCGCGTGGGGTCGACGCCCTCGCCTCGGCGCTCTTCGCCTTCGGGGACGTATTTGAAGAGGTGCTGCTCGCCGATCGACGGCGCTGAGGTGCAGGGGGTCGGCGATCGCTGCGGCGCCGCGACGAGACACACCCCCACGCCGAGGTTCGGGAAGATCTCCGCGACCGTTCGCACGAAGAAAGACGCAACGGCACTCTCCCCTTTTTCGACCGGCGCCTCACATGCGGCAACCAGAATGCGATCGAGCCAGGCGGACTCGACGCCAATGCCCGAGACCAACGTTGCCGACGTCTCTCGACTGAAGGGGCCAGCCGAGACAGTCACGCGTTCGTAAGCGTTGATGACGTTTACCGATCGAATCATGGCTACTGCCGTTCACTCCCCGTTCCCGTAGAGGGCTCCAAAGAGGGTGCAGAGTGCACATTCGTTCCCGAGCATGCCGATGGCTCCTCGTCCTCCCCTTCGACCTTGACGGACTGCGCGCCCGCGGACAGCTCGAGATCCACGATCTCCGTATCGCCGACGTAGTTCTTCGTCACGAACTTCGTGACCTTGCCGAGTTGGCGGACGATCTCCGCCATGCGATCAGCCTCACCTTCGATCACTGCGGCGGCTGCCGCTGCCTGCGTTCCGGCTTCCAGGAGACGACGAAGCAGCGTCGCGTAGCTGCGGACACTCGTGAGAGGTTGGTTTAGTTCGTGTGCAGCAGCGCCGGCGAGCTTGGCGACGGCGGCCTGGCGCTCCTGGGCGAGGATCCGTTCCTGCGCCTGCTGAAGCTGCTGCTCCATCCGCATCTTCTCGCGAAGATCGGTCAAGATGCTGACGCTACCGACTTGCGTGTCACCCTCGTGGATGAATGCACCGGAGAACGACACGGGCACGCGTGCGCCGCTCGTGTCGAGGATATCGACCTTGGCGCCGTCCACGCGCCCGCCGCCATCGCGCATCATTTCCCTGATCCGCTCCAGATCGCCGTCAGGGAAAAGACGGCTCGCATCGGCACCGATGATGTCCTTGCTTGCGCAGCCGAAGAGACGTTCTGCAGCCTGGCTGAAGAGCACGACGTGCTTACGCGTATCGCAGCTAACGATCGCATCCGCCGAAGCGTCGATGACGCGACGGAGCGAGTCCTTCGTCTTGACGAGCTCGGCTTCGACTTCGCGCTGGCGGGTGACGTCGCGAAACGAACAGAGCACGACCCCCTCTTCGCGCAGCACGCTCGCGAAGCTCACGTTGACGACGAGAATGCGGCCGTCGCGCGCGCGGACGTGAACGTCCACGTCCCTCGGAAAGATGCCGCGGACGAAGCCGGCGCGTAGCTCCGAAAAGCGCGTCACTTCTTCGTCGTTCACGCAGATTTGGTCGATCAGTCTGCCGCGCAACTCCCTCTCGCCGTAGCCGGAGATCTCGCGCGACTTCGGGTTGCCAAAGAGCAGGCGGCCGTTCTTATCGATGACGATGATGCCGTCCGCCGAGCTGTCGAAAAAGTCGGCATAGCGCTCGAACACCTTCACCCGCCGCTCGGCCTCGAAACGCGCCTCCGTCTCCTGCTGCGTGTGATCCCTCAAGGATTGCAGGATGCGCGCGTTGCGAAGCGCGATCGCCATCGCGCTCGCGATCGTCCGGCAGACGGCGAGCTCGCGCGCACCGAACGCGCCTGCTCTGCGCGAGCGAAGAAAGAGCACGCCCATCGGCCGCCCCTCGTAGAGGATCGGAAGGATGCCGAGGCTTGCGAACGCCGCACTCTGCATGCCAGCCTCGCGCACGATCTCCAACAGCGAATGCGTTCCGGCGTCTTCGACGACCAGCGGCTCTCCGCTCGCGAGAACTTGGCGGATCTCGGGATACTTCTTCAGATCGATCGCCAGATCGCGGAGCTCTCTGTCGTCGGAAGCGGCGACGACGTAACCAATCTGTTCGTTGTCGTCGCGGACGAGGACGATCGAGACGCGATCGACCCTCGCGACCTCCGCGATGCGCTGCACGACGGTGAAAAGGATGCCGCGGAAGTCGAGATTCGACGCCAGCGCCTGCGTGAGTTCGAGCACGAGCTGGGCATCTTTCTCGCGGCGCGCCAATGCGTCCATGGCTGTGCGAAGGCGAAGTTGGCCGCGCACGCGTGCGACGATCTCCACGGTCTTGAAAGGCTTGCGCACGTAGTCGTCGGCGCCGGCTTCGAAGGCTTTGACGATCGCCTCTTCCGACTCGAGCGCCGTCAACACGACCACGGGCAAGTCGCGCGTGGCAGGACGCGCTCGCAGCGTGCGGAGGATCTTGTAGCCATCGACTTCCGGCATGATGAGATCGAGCAGCACGAGCGACGGCTGCACTCTGTTGATTTGTGCGAGCGCCTCGGCACCAGAGCCAACGGACACGTATTCGAGCTCGGCTCCCGCGAGGGCTCGTTCGAGCACGCGCCGGATCGTCGTGTCGTCGTCGACGATGAGAACGGGGCGGCCACTCACGAGTTCCAGTCTATCTCACCGCTCGAGTGCGAAGAACTTTCCCGACGACGCCCAAAGTCCGCACAATAGTGCTCTATGTCGCCTGCAGCCTCGAGTTATCGAATTCGAATGCACGGGATCCGTTTCCGCGCTCGCCACGGGGTCTCGCGCGCCGAACGCGGCCTTGCTCAAGACTTCACGGTCGACGTCGACATGGATTTGCCGCCCGGTGATCTGCCGCGCCGCGACGATATGAAGGACGTCTTCGATTACGACCGAATCGGATCCATCGTCGTGGAGCTCGGCACGAGCGAGTCGTACCGACTGCTCGAGATCCTCGCGCAGCGCATCGCCTCGCGCCTCCTCGCAGAGACACCCGCGCTTGCCACCACCGTTGCAGTACGTAAGTTCGCTCCTCCCACAACCGCCTCCGTCGAGCAGGTCACCGTCGAGGTCCGCCTCGTGAAATAGACCTCTCTACGCGCGTTCATACTTCGAGGTCGACGATGAGCGGCAGGTGGTCGGACGCGCGACGCGACAACGCGTCGTACGGTACGCGAGCGGCGCGTACGTCGAGATCGTCCGAGACGAAGACGTGGTCGAGCCGGAGAAAAGGCAAGAAGCTCGGAAACGTGGAACGCGGCTTGTGCCCGGGGATCACGCGCTGCGCATCGCGCATGCGCGCTGCGATGCGCCGATACGTCGTCGCGTCCGGCACTGCGTTGAGGTCGCCGCAGAGAATGCACGGGTGCTCGAGCTCCGTGCTCCCGAGCCATCGGCGCGAGACGAGTTCGAGCACCTGCGCAGCACGCTCGCTCCGATAGACGCCGAGGTGCGTGCTGAAGACGTCGAGCGTTCCTCGCTCCAACGCGATGCGCGCCCATATCGCGCCGCGCGGCTCCGCATCGCGAAGCGACGGGAAGGTCGTCACTCTGCGAAGCGCGATGGGGTACCGGCTGAGCAGCGCATGGCCGTAGTAGCCAACGTTGTTCCGAAACGTGCGGCAGAAAAGTAGCTGCATGCCGAGATGCGACGACAGCTCGCGCGCGTGGTGCGCGCCTACGTCTTCGTCAGTCTCGGGAGCGTCGAGCTCCTGCAGCGCAATGACATCGGCATCCGCACGGGCGCAGAGTTCGGCAACCGCGTCGTAAGAATCTTTGCCATCGATCCCAACACAACGATGCACGTTGTAAGTCATCACGCGAAGACGGAGCACGGTAACGAGCCAAGCTAAGCGCGGACCACGAGCTAAGCGGGGCGGCGCGCGCTCATGGCCATGTTGGCGTCGATGTGGATGGTGAGCGCCATCTCGGTCGTGCTGACCGTTACCTCGCCATCCGCGGGCGAGAGATCGAAGCAACGGTGCGGCGTGAGCTTGTCCGGCAGGGCGCGGTGCACCGCAAGCGTCTTCGAAAAATTCCAAACGAGCTTGCTTCGCTGTGCGGCGATCGCCTCGTTGACGGTCTCGACGATGCGCTCGTCGAGAAAGCCGGGAATGTGTTTGAAATCGAGGTGCTCGAGCGTCGGCTCGAACGCGAGCACGTGCACGCCGTCTCTCACAGCCACGAACGGCACGAGCAAGATCTGCCACGCGCGCACCGTGACGGGAATGACGAGCCCGGCAATCTCCCAGCGCAGACGCGCGGATCCCGCAATGCGAAGCCCTGCGTCCGCCACGAGCTCGACGTGCCAGGGGCGTCCCAGCGAGATCGTGCGCCGTGGCCGGCGGCTGATCTCGAAGTCGAGTGGCGTGATCTCCTCAATCGCTCGAAGCAGATCGTTCTTCGTGAGCACCGCACTGAGACGCATGGTTCGCCTTCCTCAAGACTAACGACGAGGCATCACGCGTGCACGCCGCATCGATCTGGGATCGCCGTCATGAGGTTCACGTACGTGCTCGTTGAAGAGGTGGACTGCTGGGCCGCCGAATGCCAAGAAGCTGACGCGATCGGCGAGGGCATCACGCGCAACGAAGCCGTTGCGTCGCTGCGCCAAGCTTTGCTCGAGCGACTCTTCCGACCCGATGCCGTGGCGCCGCCATCCGAAGCGAACACGACATCCATCGAGCTCATTCTGCTGCCTGGACCGCCTTCGATTTGACGCGATCTCATCGTTGGGGCCTGCGCTGCGGTCCTCAAAGCCAGAAAAGGCTATTCCGGTCCGCTGCTCGGCCCCGCCCCGACCTCGCGTCAACTTGAAGGCGGTCTATGGATAGCAATCGATCGCTACGGTATGCGGATCCAGCGCATGCGATAGATTGGAAGGCCGTCGGCGATGGCGCGGTGTTCGCGCGGGCTGCGCGCTCGATACGGATTGTCGCGCAACGCTGGCGAACCGGGTTCATCTCCTGCAGGCACGAAAGCGCCATGCGACGAGACTACTTTTGCGTAGAGCTCGGCTCGCTCGAGAACGTCCGTCTGCACGAAGAGCTCGCCACCGCGTTCGAGCAGACGCGCCATCTCGTTCAAGAAGACGTCGCCCATGACGAGACGCTTCTCGTGCCTCTTCTTCCACCACGGATCGGGGAAGTGGAGGAACGCACGGCGCACACCATGATCGGGACCGAGACGCGCAAGCGCGATGCGCGCATCTTCGCAGAGCACGCGCGCACGCGCGGCATGACCGGCCTTGGCGAGACGCGCGTCACCGACGACAGCCCACTTCTTTCTGATCTCGAGGCCGAGCAGCGCTGCCTCGGGCTCGGCGAGCGCGCGCTCGACGAGAAAGCCCGACTTGGGTCCCGGACCGATTTCGATCTCGAACCATGCACCGCGCACGACAGACGCGATCTCGACACGCGTCTCGGTCTCCGTTTGCGCGAGGGACGCGAGACGCGGAGCATGTTCGTACGGGCTGCGCACGCGGCGCGGATAGACGCGCGGGCGTGAACGGTCAAGGTCTGGTAGTTTGCGCCGGTGGTTGTCGGCAAGCACGCGCGCCGGATCGTGCCTCTCGTGCTGCTCGCAGGCATCACCTCTTGGTTGGCATGGACAACCGTCCGCGCGGTGCTCGCGAGGGTCGGACACCCCGGCGGCACATTGGATGATACATACATCCATTTCCAGTACGCGCGCGCCATCGCCGAGGGTCACCCTTTCCGATACCAGGCCGGCGAACCCATCTCGACGGGCGCAACGAGCGTTCTCTGGCCCGTGCTGCTCGCCGCGCCGTACGCACTCGGTCTCCGCGGTGAGCTCCTCATGTGGGCCGCATGGACGCTGTCGTACGCGGCGCTCGCGGCCCTTGCCTACGAGGCCTACCGACTGACGCTTCCGCTCGCGAGTCACGCCGCGGCTCTCGGCGCGGGCGCCATGACGCTCTCGTTCGGCGGCTTCGCGTGGTGCGCAGCGAGCGGCATGGAGATCGTGCCCTTCGCGTGGCTCATCGCGCACGCGACGCGATGCGCATCGGATTGGGCTGAAGCAACCAAAGAGTTGCGTCCAGAATTGCGCTCGGCGAGGCGTCTCCTCTGGCTCGTCGCCGTCGCGATCGCGGCTCCTCTTCTCCGGCCCGAGGGTGCACTGACGTCGCTCGTCCTCGGCAGCGCAGTCCTCTTCTTTCCGCGCACACCGCGATGGACATCACGCGCACGAGCGGGCGTCTTCCTGCTCGCCGCGATTGCGCCGAACGTCATCCTGATCGTGCTCACGGGCCACCCAACATCGAGCACCGCACAGGTGAAGCTCCTCGTGGGCAATCCGTATTACGTGCTCTCCGACGCGGTGATCGCCAACGCTCGGATCCTCGTGGGCACGATCCTCAACGGCGAGCTCTGGTCGGCCGAATTCCTTCCGAAAGGCGGCTCAGCGATTGCGTGCGCGGGTCTCGTGGCGCTCGCATGGCAAGGCCACGCAAGCCGGCGATGGTTTCGCGCCATCGCCATCGCGGTTGTCGCGCTGACGATGTTCGTACCATGCATCTACGTCACGTTTCTCTGGAACCGACTCCGCTATCTCTGGCCGTTCGCAACCGGATGGTTCATCGGCCTCGCGTGCCTCGCGCACATCGCCGGGGCGCTCGCCGCACGCATCGATCCAAGGAGCGCACCGGCCGTGACCGCAATCCTCGCGGGTGCAATCTCCGGCATGCTCGCAGCGCGGCTCGATGGGATCATCGAGGACGTCGCGCAATCGGCGAGCGGTATCGATCGCCAGCAGGTGACGATTGGTCGATGGATCAAAGGGGCTCTTCCAAAAGACGTGCGCGTGGGTCTCAACGACACGGGCGCCATCGCATACTTCGGAGATCGCAGAACCTTTGATATCGTCGGCCTCACCACGCCCACCGAAGGTCGCTACTGGGTTGCAGGTCCGGGCTCGCGCCTCGAGCATTACGAACGAACGCACACGACTTCGCCGTCGTCGCTGCCAACGCACTTCGCCGTGTACCCGGAATGGATGGCGTGCGATCCCGTCCTCGGGCGCGTGATCTACGAGGCGATCGTGACCGACTCCACGATCCTCGGCGGTCAAGTCATGCGCGTCTACGAAGCCCGTTTCGATCGGCTCGGCACGGGCGAATTGCCGTGGACGCGCGCGGGCAAGATCCACGACGCGATCGACGTCGCCGATCTCGAGAGCGAAGCCGAGCATCGCTACGAACTTCTCGGCGCGCGCGACGGCGAACAGATCGCGTTTGAGGGCCCCACACCGAACGGAGACGTCGTGGTCGACGGAGGCCGCACGAACCGCACGCGCGAACGCTTCGAGGCGCACGTTCCGCACGACCATTCCGGCAAGATGCGCCTCATCGCTCGCGTCGAGGCCGCAGCGTTCGGAAGCTTGCACGTTGCAATCAACGGAAACGAAATCGGCCGCGCTGCGCTTCGTCCAGCAGGGTGGGAGGAGCTGTCGTTCGACGTACCTGCGAGTCTCGTCGCGGGCACGATGAACGTCGAAGTGCAGGAAGAAGGAACCACATTCACGTCATTTCATTGGTGGTTCGCCGACGTGCTGTGAGTCAACGCACCTGATATGGTCCGGCCAAGGAATTGCTATGCTACGAGCTCTAAGTGTTGAGAACTTTCGAGGTCTTGAAACATTCTCAATGGCCAACTTGGGGCGGATCAACCTCCTCGTTGGGACGAACAACTGCGGCAAGACATCGATATTGGAGGCGATCCACCTCCTCAGCACGCGAGGCGATGCTTCGTCATTGTGGTCGGTCCTTGGCCGGCGCGGAGAGTCGCTTGAGGGGGCCTTGTCCAGCCGAGACGATCTCGAAGCGGACATCTGCCACTTATTCCATGGCCACCAACTCACGCCCGGAAAATTCTTTTCTATTCAGGGCAAAAACGATGCGTTGTCTGAAGCACTCGTCGCGACGATTGTAGAGGCCAATGACTCAGGTGATTCCGACAGACCAAATGCTGCCGAAATTCGGCAGAAGGCTCTCGCATTCGATGATGCCGAGGTTGGACTGCCCAGTCGACTGGCACTTGCCATACGTTGGCAACGAGAGACAATTCCTATTGGAGAGCAGCTCCTCCTGTTGAGCCGTCAAGGTGGAATGCGGTCCTCGGCCGCTGAGCGAGCCACCCGACGACGAGGGCGAGAGGACGAAGATAAGCCAATTCAGCTCATCACGACCGCAAGTCTTACTCGTCATGAGGTAATGCGCCTCTTCGATGATATCGTACTGGGACCCGAAGAGAGAGTTCTCGTTGAGGCACTCCGCATCATTGAACCGACGATTGAGCGCATTGCAGCAATAGGTAGCCGTCAACTCTATTCTCTCGGCGCCCGTGGGGGATTCGTTATCATTTGCCAGGGAAGCACCCAACGCATTCCAATCGGGAGCATGGGAGACGGCATCTGGCGCATGCTCGGGATCGTGCTCTCATTGATGCGCGTTCCAAACGGGACTCTGTTGGTCGATGAGATCGATACCGGACTCCACTATACGGTGTTAGCCAACATGTGGAAGGTGGTGCTAGAAACTGCCAAGCGACTGAATGTTCAAGTATTCGCAACAACCCATAGTCGCGATTGCTATGAAAGCTTGGCAGAGATTTCACGCCCCCAAGTCGTTGACAAAAACGAAGTGTCCATCCAACGAATTGAACGCGATCGCAAGGAAGCCGTCGCATACAGTGAGCAGGAAATTGTGATTGCAGCAGAGAGCGGTATCGAGGTTCGCTGACCCATGCCACAACCGAAGACGCGCATTCTCCTCGTTGAAGGCAAAACGGAAGAGCGCATCATCCCTGAACTTATGGAGGCGAACGACATCCATTGGGGTCCCCCCAAAAACCCCATTGTGACAATCCTCGACTCCGACGGGGTCGAAAACCTGCTTAGGGAAATCCCGGTTCGACTCAAAACTCCAGGCCTGACGGCGCTCGGCGTGATTGTCGACGCAGATGATGATGCAGACGCTCAGTGGCAAAGGATTCGAGCACGAGTGCTGGGGGAGTTTGCGGAACTTCCCAATATGCTTCCAAAAGAAGGGCTGGTTGTAACTTCCAAAGACGGCAAGATCCGCTTTGGCGCATGGGTCATGCCGGATAATCAGAGTCGCGGGATGCTGGAAACGTTTCTCCACTTCATGCGACCCAAGGAGAATCAACTTTTATTGGATCACACGCACAGCAGCACAATGACGGCGCGAGAACTGGGTGCAACCTTCAAAGAAGCTCACTTGGATAAGGCCGAAATCCACACCTGGCTTGCATGGCAACATCCTCCCGGATGCCAGCTCCACGACGCCGTGAAACAAAAAATTCTTGTACCTAAGCATCCCTACGCAGGTCCCTTCGTCACCTGGTTCAAATTGCTCTTCGGTGTCTGATCCCGGCATGCACCTGGAGAGGCGTGGTAAGAGGCCACTCGCATTGAGAAAACGTCCCCTCGGCAAAACTGGCCTCATCGTCTCAGAACTCTCCGTCGGCACGTGGGGTCTTGCCGGCGACGGCTACGGAAAGGTGGAGGAGGCCGAAGCCGAGCGCGTGCTTCGCCGTGCGGTCGAGATGGGGTTCAACCTGATTGACACCGCGGACGCGTATGGCGGCGGCCGGATGGAACGGCTCGTTCGGAAGCTGCTCGTCGACCACCGCGATCTCGTCGTCGTCACCAAGGGCGGCGTCGATCGCACGACCGATCCAGCGCGCAAAACGTTCGATCCCGAGTATCTCCGAGGCGCCGTGGAACGCTCGTGCAAGCGCCTCGGCACGAGCACCATCCCAATCTATCTTCTGCACCACCCAACGCCCGACGTCATCGCACTCGGCGACGCCGTGGGTGCGATGGAGGACCTCAAGAAGGCTGGCAAAATCGCACACTGGGGTGTCTGTGCGGGCGACGAGGATGTGGCGCGCGCTGCCATCGACAAGGGCGCGGAGGTGATCGAGCTCGCCTACAACCTTCTCCATTCGATCGATCTGCACCGCTTGTCCGGCGACCTCATGGTCTCCGGCTCGGGTGTCCTCGCGCGCAGCGTGCTCGCTTACGGCATGCTCGCCGGCGCGTGGGCGAAGGACCACGAGTTTCCCGAAGGCGACCATCGCACGGAGCGATGGACGAAAACGGAGCTCGAGCACCGTATCGCGCAGCTCGACGCCGTCCGCTACCTCGTCAAGGGCGACGTCCACACGATGCGGGGGGCGGCGGTGCGCTTCGTGCTCGCCAGTCACCTCGTGTCGAGCGCCGTGCTCGGGCCGCGCAGCGTCGTTCAGCTCGAGCAACTCGTGCGCGAAACCGGCGGCGGCCCGCGCTACCTCACGGACGACGATCTGCGCGCGCTGCCGCGCGCACTCGACAAGGTTGGAATCGCAACATGATGAGCCCTCGTGACAGACAAATCGTCGTCGACAAGCTCCTCGCTGCTGCACGCGAGGCAGAAAAGATCGTGATGCGCGTCTACGGCGAGGCAGACTTCGGCACCGAGCTCAAAGGCCCGAACGATCCGGTGACGCGTGCGGATCGCGAGGCCAACACGCTCTTGCTCGAGCACCTCGGCCACGATTTTCCGGGTATGCCCATCGTCGCGGAAGAGAGCGATCCGAGCACGTACGCAGACTTCGAAAAAGAGCGCACGGCGCTGTTCGTGGATCCGGTCGACGGCACGCGGGAGTTCGTCGAACGCAACGGCGAGTTTGCCGTCATGATCGGCGTTGCCGAGGATGCACGCCCCACTGCCGCCGTCATTGCGTGCCCCGCGCTCGGCGCGACGTACATCGGTGCGGAGGGCATGGGTGCCTGGATCATCGACGCAGGCGGCGCGCGTTCACCCATCCGCGTCTCGACCACGCGCACGCTCGCCGAAAGCCGCTGCGCGGTCTCGCGCCATCATCTCAACGAGACCGCGAAAGCGCGACTTGCGGTGCTCGCGATGAAGGAGCTCGTTCGCATTGGCAGCGCAGGCATCAAAGGCGTGCGCGTCGCAACCGGCGAGGTCGACGTCTTCGCGCACCCCACCAACGGCAGCATGAATCTGTGGGACGCATGCGCGCCCGACGCCATCGTGCGCGCAGCAGGTGGCATTTTGACCGACGCGCTCGGGCAGCCTTTCGACTATCGCGGCGCGGTCTCGCAAGGACGCGGGATGCTTGCTGCAAATCCAACGTTGCACGCCGAGGCCGTTCGACGGCTTCGGCGCATTTAGGTGTTCCTCAGAGCAACGCGGTCGTCGAGGCAAAGTATTTCGTTATGGCGTTCTTGAACTGGCTACCGTCGCTCGTTGCGGTCGTCTGATTGCCCGCGCCGGTGCCAAAGACGGCGCCGATGCCGCCGGCCGCAACGAACTCGTCGGGATGTGTGAAGAGGTAGTGCACGCGGTTGTCACGGTAGGCACCCGCGGTTCCACCGGGTTTCGTGCTCGGCACGCCGAGCGGCATCTGCCACCAGAGAAGAGGCAACCCCGTGCCGTCATGGATTGCCTTCGCCCACGCGAGGTGATCATGGAAGTTTGGATGTTGCACGTTGGCCTCGTCCCAATAAAACGTGCCCGATCGTTGGCAATTCGGATCGGTCGCTTTCTCGAAACAGCCCGCGTCACGATCGAGCGTCTCGACCACCATGAGATCGGCGTCGGTGGCACCGATATCAACAAGGTATTTCGCAATGCGCACAGGATCGCTGACGTTGTTCGTATACGCACCAAAGAGGGATGCCGACAGACCCATGAGAACTTTTGGTGAGAGTTTGCGACCGAGCCGGATCGTGCAGCGTGCCAAACCTGCGATGTTGTTGGGTAGATCGACGCACTCGGGCACCAAGGACGCAACGAGCGCCGGAACGGCCGTTGGAGAATCCCCACCATGCTGCTCGGCGTAACCCCAGAGATCTGGCTCGAGATGGACAATGGCGACAGAGCCGAACTCACCAAGTCGTTGGAACATGGTGCGCACGCCGCTCCAGTAACGAGTCATGAACGTTGAATCGAGAAGGCTCCCAAGATTGCCATCGCCGTACGCGGCCGCCTGATAGAGCGTGAACATCGGTATGACGCCGTGTGCCTTTGCCGCGTTCGCGTGCATCGTCACGTACTGCCCAGCGGGCGAGTTCCATGTCGGCCAATCGAGACCAGATAGATACATGTAATGGATATCGAGTTTCGTCCCGAGCTTGTAAGCCGTGACGTCGTTGGGGTCATAGGTTTCCGCGTCGTTGCCGAGCCCGACGACGAAGCGCGCCGGCACTCCGAGCTTTTCAGCAAGCCCGCGCGCGGCGGACGTCGCTCCAACAACATCGGTCCCCGACGAGCCGGCATCGGAGGGGCCGGCATCGGAGGACAGACTGCCCTGAGACGTGTTCGTTGGATTCGTTGTTCCGCCGGCGTCATCCGCGATGACGCCCGCATCGGCCGCCGTCGAAGCTGGCGCGCTCAGCGACTCGGAGCCCGGGACGTCGTCCGTCACCCCCGCCGTCGTCTGGCAGCCGGTCGTGAGACCGAAGATGAAGAGGCTCGCGCCCACCGCATGATTTGAAATGAGGAATGTCGGTTTCGTCATCGCGAATCATGACGGTACGCAGGAGCTGCCTTTCCGGCCAAGCGTGGCCTTGAAAATATGGGAGAGCGTGGACGCGGGCAGAGCACAATAGGGGTGCGGAAGAACGACGTGATGGAGAAGAATTTCGCGAAAAATCAAAAGAGAGAGAGTCGCGAAATACGCAGAAACGCATAGAGACGCATACACGTGCGTCAGAGGACCCCGGGCGCACGCCACTGCGCGAAGTCGTCCGGAAGCGGCCCCGGAAGCGTAGGTTGCACGGTGCGTTCGAGCAGTTGGAAATCATGGCGCACGACGAGATCGAGCGGCAGTCCCCTGCCGGGTCCGCCGCGTTTGAACCACGCGCGCGCGGCGTTGACGTTTTGAATGAGCACCCAGTGTTGCGGATCGGTCTTCGCGGCGAGCGTGAACGAATCCATCATCTGATCGATGTTGCCGCGGGCTTTCGCAATGCACGCAAGGTGATTGTACGAGAGGCCCGGACAGGGGTAGCCGAGTTCGAGCGCGCGCCGGATATGTTGCTCTGCCAGATCCAGCTTGCCTTCGTGGTAATAGGCGGCGCCGAGATCCATGTGAGCCGCGTGACAATCGCCGAGGCGCTCGAGGATGCGCTCGAAGTCGGCGGCCGTTTCGCGATAGCCAATCTGCAGTCCCCGATGGTCAGAGAACCATGCACCGAGCGCGCGCGTCGTATCTTCGTCCGCGTCGAAAGGCGCTTTGTATTCCTGAAAATCGCCATCGAAAAAGATGTTCCGGTGGAGTCTGCCTGCACGCTCGGCATCACGGAAATCTCGCGTGCCCGGATAGATCGAGAGGCACGCGAAGACGTACTCGTGAGGTTTCGCGCGCTCGAGGAAACGCTCCGTCTCGGCAAAGGTTTCCCGCGTCTCTCCGCGGTTTCCGAGCATCATATAATAGCGAACTTTGATACCATACTTCTTCGCGAGCTCCGTTGATTCGAGAATCTCTTGCGGAGTCATTTTCTTGTCGATTCGATCGAGAATGGTCTGCGAGCCGCTCTCCACACCCAAGGACAGGCGCTGACAGCCGGCGAGGCGCATCTCGCGAAGCAGATCGTCGCTCAACAAATCCACGCGCGTGTCACAACTCCAGAGAAAATTGAGATTCTGCTCGCGCATCCGGCGGCATATCTCGAGGACGCGCTTTTTGTCGGTCGTAAACGTATCATCTTTAATCTGAATCATTTTGACGGGGAGGCGCCGGCTCACTTTCTTCATGGCCGAGAGCACGTAGTCGATGGAGTGCGCGCGAAATCCGCGACCCCACGTCGCGTCCGCGCCGCAAAACGTGCATGCCCACGGGCAGCCGCGTGCCGTCATCATGACGTGCGTGTCGAAGTAGTCTTGCGGGCATGCGAGCACGTCGAGATCCTGAATTCTCTTGCGCGGAGGCGCCGTGATGATCCGGCTGCCGTCACGATAGACCGTGCCTGCGATGCCGCGCGCGTCCCGGCCGCGCACGAGGCGATCGATGAGCTCGAGAAACGTGACGTCGCTCTCGCCAAGGCAAACCGTATCGACGTGCGCGTAACGCGACAGGAGCTCGGGCCCGAGCGGCGTTGCGTGCGGTCCCCCCACAGCGACATGGGCCTCGGGGTGATGGCGTTTGATGCATTCCGCAAGCATGCGCACGCCGCGGCGGTTCGCCGTCCAACACGACATGCCCCACAGATCGGCATCGAGCCTCGCGACGATTTCTTCGACGCGACTCCACGGGTACGCCGAGAGATTCAAGATTTTCACCTGATGACCCGCACGAAGGACCTGGGCGCCGAGCGCAAAGAGGCCATAAGGCGTCTGGTAAAAATCGGCGTCGAGATCGCCTTCGCGATAATCCGCGGGTGGCCCGTCCTCGTCGCGACGAGGCTCGCCCGGAGCCGCGATCTTCCACGGCGGTGGATAAAGCAACACGATGCGCATGCGTCTAGCTAGATTAGTTCCCATCCGAAAACGTCGCGAGCGACGCAAAGCGAGGAAGGCCGACCGAAGAATACTCGGAGTATTTTGAGGGAGGCCTCACGTTACGATTTGCGGCGCGCAGCAGTTTTCGGATGGGAACTACGCGCTGAGTGGAGCGAACAGGACGTCGAGCTCGTCTTCGGTCATCGCGCTGCCAGCAGCGGCGGGGTTGCCGAGGATGGCATCTGCCACGTGCTTCTTGCTTCGCTGAAGTCCGATGATGCGCTCCTCAACGCTCCCGGCGGCAAAGAGTTGATAACTGATGACCGGCTTCTGTTGCCCAATGCGATAAGCGCGATCCGTGGCCTGTGCCTGGACAGCGGGATTCCACCAGGGATCATAATGGATGACGACGTCGGCGCTCGTCAGCGTGAGACCGGTGCCACCCGCACGAAGGCTGATGAGAAAGACGCGGGCTTGACCGCTCTCGAATTCATGAACGGCGGCCGCGCGGTCCACCGTTTTGCCGGTAAGCTGGGAGAATGGGATTTTGCGATCCCGAAGGCCGCTTGCCAAAAGACTCAGCATGCTCGTGAATTGAGAGAAGACGAGCACGCGATGACCTCCCTCGAGCTGCGTTTCGAGCAGCTCGAAGAACATGTTGTACTTTGCACTCTCACGCACGTTGCCAACCGCGTTCATGCGCACGAGGCGCGGATCGCAACAGACCTGCCGGAGCTTGGTAAGCGCGCCCAAGATAGGCACCGTGGACGCCGCAAGACCCTTCTTCTTGATCAAGCGCCGCACCTCGGCATGGGCAGCCACGCGAATGCTCTCGTAAAGCTCGCGCTGTCCGCCGCGCAGATCGATGGGACGCATTACCTCCGTCTTCGGCGGGAGCTCCTTTGCGACGTCCTTCTTGATGCGGCGAAGGATGTAGGGTGCAACCATCTCGCGCAGAGCGAGCAGGCGCTCCTCGTTCTTTCCTTTCTCGATCGGCACGCGGTAGAAGCGGCCAAAGTGCATCTCATTGCCGAGCAAGCCGGGGTTGGCAAAGTCGAGGAGCGCCCAGAGCTCGCCGAGATGATTTTCGACCGGTGTTCCCGAAAGACAGAGGCGATGCTCGGCGTCGATGGAGCGGGCCGCGACGTGGGTGCGCGAGGCAAGATTCTTGATGGTCTGCGCTTCGTCGAGGACGACCATATGATACTGCACCTTCGAGAGGAGCTCCTCGTCGCGGCAGAGGATAGGATAACTCGTTACGATGATATCGGCGTCCCCGGCGTCGTCCCAGGCCTCGTGGCGATCGGCCCCGTGGAAGCAGTGCGCGCGCAGGGCCGGCGCGAATTTCCTAATTTCGCGATCCCAATTCGGTATAAGCGAAGTTGGCGCGACAATGAGCGCCGGGCGCGTCAGCCTTCCTTCCTTCTTCTCTTTCAGAATGTGTGCAATGGTCTGAAGCGTTTTGCCGAGCCCCATGTCGTCCGCGAGAATGCCACCCACACCGTGCGCCCGAAGATTCTGAAGCCAGGTGAGGCCTTCCACCTGATAGGGACGGAGCTCCGCGACGAGGCCTTCCGGCACCGCGGCCGGGGTGGGTGGCATGGTCAGAAGTTCCGCCCATGCGTGCGCGCGACCATCGCCTTCGATGTCGAACTTCGCGCCGTCGATCTCGAATGCTTCTTCGAGCGTGAGCAGCGCGGGGGAGCGAACTTTCGAAAATTGGATCTTGCCTTTGGGCGCATTGTGACCCTCCCAGAGCTCTGCGAGCACGCGAAGAATGGCGCGCGCACGCTCGGCCGGAACGGGCAAGTAGAGGCCATCCCCAACGGGAAGCGCGAGACACTTCTTCGTGATCTGCGCGAGATCGGACAGGCCCCGTCCGTCGGCGCGCTCGAGGAGCTCGAGCAACGCGGGCAGGAGGTTCACGCGCCGGCCATCGATGTCGACGCCGAGCTCGAGCCCGAACCAATCAGGACGATCGTCCGAGCGATCACCCGAGAGGCTCTCGACGTTCGCGTACCAACGAGGCTCGTTTTGCACGACGCGGAACGGGTAGTCGCGATCGATTTCCACTTGCCACCCGAGACCCCGTAGCTGCGGGACGACGTATGCGCTGAACGCGCAGAAGTCATGCACGTTACCTTCGACGCGGATGGCGTAATCTGCACGCACCGAGCTTGCCCAATCTTCGAGGCAATCGAGAGGAATGGCGCCAAAGCTCTCGAGCAAGCAGCGGGCGCGCGCCTCATCGGCGAGGACGCGCGAGCCGTCGTCGTCTTCCTCGTCGGAGGCGAGCACGACGCGCTCTCCGTAATCGAAGGACAACCTGAGAAGTGGAACCTTCTCGGTTTGGTAGACCGAGCCGAGACCCTCGGTCCGGTACACGACGACGTCATCGACGAAGAGGCGGACGTGCGGGACGAATGCTTTCGAGCCACCAAACGGGAGCTCGTGGGGCCGAATCGAAGAAGGATACGTGGCCGGAATTTGCTCGCTTGCCAATCCACCGTCACGTGACGCATGGACGCATGAAACCTCTCTCACGCAGCCCTTAGATCACAACCCATCGATAATGTCGACTTTGCAGCGAGCATCTGGCGATAAAAGTTGCGCGAGGAGTCTCCTTGGCGCACTTGCTCTTGAAGCGCGACCAGAAGGTAGTACCTCGAGGCGCCGCGGAACGGCGAGCTTCTCATGCTTTGAACAGGACTTTCATGAAAACGCTAAGTTTCTACGGTTTGCTGGTCTTAAGCGGCTGCCTCACATCGTGCGCCAAGTTTACCGTCCGCGATGATCCAGATGCCGGCGTGCCCCCCGGAATGGCCGGCTTCTTGGCCGAGTTGGAAATACCGAAACTCACGACGGTGGTTCAAGGCACGACAACCAAGGTCCCCATCAAGATCCACCGGCTTTACAATTATACCGGGTCTGGGATCCTTCACGTGACCGGCCTTCCGGACGGCATCCAGGCCAGCAGCGTGACGATCTCCGAGAGCGCCGATCCCTCGCAGGTCGATGCAGTCGATCTTTCGCTGGTTGCAGACATGCCCGCGACGGGTGAGATTTATCCCACTCCGATCCTTGTCGTCGGCCACACCGAAGAAAGTACGAGCGTACTCACAACAGGATTGCCACTGTTCGTTCGCGGTAAACCGGGGACGCTGGATACCACGTTCGCGGATGGCGGCGTTTATGAGGGTAACTCTTACGGTAGTTTCAAAAACGTTGTCTCGCAAAGCGACGGAACGGTCCTCGTCAGTGTAGGAAACCGTGGTGGGGATACAGGCACGATCCTTCGTCTGAACGCGGATGGATCACTGGACACGACATTTGCCATCAATCGGATTGCTAACGGGAGGGTGGCCACAACCGCGGATGGCCACATCGTGATGGCCGGAACAGGCGACTTGTCTTCGCCTATGGTCAGCCGCTATACAAGCGACGGGGCTCCTGATACCTCATTCAATCAAACGGGGTCTGTCACGGTGCCGGTCCCTAACGGGTAGACATACTTTGATTCGACGGCTGTCGCAGTTGCTCCGGATGGAAACATCTACATTGGAGGCAATGTCTCTGGTGGTCAGACTGCGAATCCTTCTTTCGTGTTTGCACAGATCTCACCCAACGGAACTGTTCAAACGAACGCAGCGACATCGATTGGAAACAACTGCTCCCAGGTTTGGAATCCCCCAAATAATTACAAGAGTAACCTGACCGATCTCTTCTCCGACATGCAACTGGGATTCTGCCTATGGCGGTGTTGGAGGCTCTGTGGCGGGTAGCAACGGAACCACGGGGACCACCGGCACCGACGGAGAATCTTACTTTACGAATTGGACAATCGCGGATGCTTCCATTCTCGAGGATGACGGAAGCTTCGTTCTCCTTGCTCACTCCGACATTGGGAAACCATATACGCTTCTTCGCGTGGACCCAACAGGCAGGCAAGTGGCAAGCGCACCTTCGCTCTCGTTTAGTCAAGCGAGCGGTCTCACACGTACTCCAGACGGCCACTATCTCGTTGCAGGCGGATATGTAGCGCCCGGTTCGTCTGCCGTCTCCATTGCTGTTGCATTTCACAAGTCCGATCTGACACTGGACACCTCCCTTGGGAATCAGGGTATCGCCATTGTGCCCAACACGGTTGTTTACTCGATCGGAACTACCTTTGAGGCTGGCTTGCGCGCTGTGCCCACACTGGACGTGGCAATACATTATCGTTGTGGGCACCGCAAATTGCACGGGCAGTTGCGGTCCTAACGTCACGACGAACCTCATCGTCGCACGTCTCTGGAACTGACACGTTTCCTACGGGAGCGCCTGAAAAAACGCCCACGTTGCGGTTGCGCCCTCGGGCCACCACCAATTGTGACCTATCCCCGGCACGAGGCACAACGTGACGGGGTAGCTGGGATTGCAGCCGTTGTATGCACTGCATTGCGGGGGGGCGACTTGAGTGGTGGGCAGGAGATGGTTGCCGTGCTTGTCCAGCGCGTCCGTGCAATTGGCTTGCTCCGCCCAGTACTCTGCATCCCATTCACCGCTTGAAACGTCGACTGCCGAGTCGTCAGGGTCATGTATGATAATGGTAGCAGTGGGGCCCGCAGTGCAGGCAAGCGGACTTCCATCATCGGTGGACGCCATCCCGCCTTCGTTGCTCGCGATACCCCTAAACATGGGTATCATGCACGCAACATAGTTGACCATAAACCCACCGCTACTGTACCCAACGCCGAAGATACGATTTGGGTCAATGGTGAACTTCTCCTTCAATGCATCGACGAGATCGCGCAGAAAGCGCATGTCGTACGAGTCAACATCGAGCGACTGGACCCATGCGTTCCCGGGATACACGTTGCCTGTTGGATATACAACAATGGCATCGTCGCCCGTCACATCATCGAAGGTGTAGCTGGCGCGCGTGCCGGGGCCGTCGCCCCAATCGCCGTGAAGAACGAGCACGAGCGGATAGGCGCGTGCGTCGTCGTATGTCTTCGGCACCGCCAAGACGTAACTGCGGGTGGTGCCGCCGGATTGGATGGTCTCATTGGTAACGTTGACCTTTGACGGCGGCGGTGGCGTGCTGTCTTGGTCTTGCCCGCTCGATCCGTTGTTCCCGGAGTCTATCGTGCTCGGCGTCCCGCCGCCCGAGCGGCTGCCTGAGCTCTGCGTACCGCAGGCAACAACGGACAAGAGAGAGGCGACACTAAGGATTAAGATTCGTTTCATGAGCTCGGATTCTAGGCCAAGTGCGCACGCTCCGCACGGGTATGTTTGAAAACACAATTCCTGACGGAGTTTTACAGTAGCGCTTCAGACGCATCCCGCGTGCTCCGCGCGCGTCGCACCCGTTACTGCCGTTGTGTTGGCGCCGCCGACGCAGGAGGACTCTTCACCGTCAGCTTCGTAGTGATCGTCGGCTCGGGCGGCGCGACACTGCTCGCCGCCGCCCCCTCCGGAGGATTCGTCGCCAGCGGCTTCAGCGGTACAGCCTTCCACTCCGCCCTGAGCATTGGGTCGTTCGGAGAGGTGGAGGGCAGAAAGAGGATGAATTTCCGGAGGTTGGCTGACGTCCAGGGAGGATGGGAAAACGATCGGAAGCAGAGATTTGGTGCTCTTGACCAATGCCCCCATCGAGAGCTTCGAGGCTGCGTGCGAAGGGGTGCGCGGCTATGCGATGCGCTGGAGAATCGAGGACTTCCACAAGACGTGGAAGAGCGGGACGTGCAATGTGGAACGCACCCAACTGCGCAGCCGCGATGCGGTGATTCGATGGGCTAGCATCTTGGCCATGGTGGCCACTCGGGTGGAACGACTCAAGCATCTGGCACGCACGGAACCTGACCGTCTTGCGAGCGAGCAGCTGACGCCCCTCGAACTGCAGGTGTTGATGGCGTTGAAGCGTCGCGAAAAGAAGCGAACGGAGAGTGTCCCTGATGGGATTCCGACCATGGCGCAGGCGGTGCGATGGCTGGCAGATCTCGGGGGCTACACCGGAAAGTCTTCCGGCGGCCCCCCCGGCTCCATCACCCTCCGTCGGGGGCTCGAACGCGTCCAGATGGCCGCCGAAGGTGTCCTCGCTTGGCAGGCCTTCGCCAAATGAGCCCAATGCTCAGAGCATGTTCTACAGCCTGCTGCGCGAAATCGATTCGCTTCGATGGCGCCTTCGGCGCAGTCGGCCCGCCTACGGCGGGACCTCAGGTGGGCGCTGCGGTGCCTACGCACGTACGATAAGTACGTTTTCGTGGGCTCCTCGCGCTCCGCCCTAGCCTCGATTCGCTCGCGACGGCTGTAGAACACGCTCTCAGGGGGCGTGGGGGAGCGAAGCACGTCTTTGGCGGCATCGATCACTACGTGTGGTGGACGATCTATCGGTGGATCAGGAAGAAGCATCCTACCACGCCGATGAAAGAGCTGTGTCGGCGCTATGGCTGGCATCTCCGCGGCCATGGCGGCCTTCATTGGAAGGACGGTGACCTCCGAGCCTTGGAGCTCGGAGGCACTCCGGTGCAGCAATTCAAGCTGGGATGGCTCAAGCCACCAGCCTTCGCCATCACAGATGGAGAGCCCGATGCGTAACGAAAGGCGCACGGGTTCGGCGAAGGGCACCCGGAAACCTCTCGGCGTGAGCCGAGGATGGCGCCGGGTGCCCATTCACCTTCCATGACCGACACCCCGAAAATCCCAGGACGGCGCCATCCGTGATGCACCCCGTCAGCGCCTCCGCGCAGTGTATATCAGATTAAACAGCCTAATGCTCTCATCCCCTCTTAACGGATGAGGAAGAAAGTCCTCGTCAATGCCGAGTCCAGAAAACATCTTCCTGTTAACAGCAACCGCTCTGTACACTACAGTCGAGATCAACCTTGAAAAAACGTCCCCGCTACCCACGTATTCCTTTAGCTGTAATGCCGCTCGCGGATTGTCCTTCAGTACATAGTAAGAATAATTCATAATTATGAAATTAGAAACAAGAAGATTGTGCCCCGACTGGGCCTCGTTAAAGCAGTCAGCCAAGGCACTGAACACCTCTTCTTTATTCTTCTCGTAAGTGTCAAGGAATCTTTGGGGATATACCAAATATTCATTGCGATCGTTGAAGTTTAATGCGTACTCATGACGATCGCTCGAAAAAAGCAATTCAATGATCGACACCTGGAAATCAGCCAACCTCCTCGACAGCAGCAGCCGCTTTTCTCCCTGCTCGATTGCGGCGTACAGAGACCTTAGTACATCTTTAAACTCTACGCTCCCCAAGGTGTCGGACTTCAAGAACAACTTATTTTCTTTTACAAAAAACCTAGTATACACCTCGTAGTCCATCATCAGCTCAAAACAGAGAGACCTAAAGAAGTAATTAATGTCGCTCTCGTTTTCCGTACAATTCTTTTTTAAAGAGATTAACTGGATAACGTAAAAAAATACATAAATATCCTTGTTAAATCGCAGCCTATTGTCTATGTTCAAAAGAAGGCCCAGCCGGGAAAGCAGCACGATGATGGCGCCATAATCGTTGTCGCTGTATCTTAGTCGCTCAACTATAATCTGATACAAGCTATCCTTAGGATAAATGTCGAACCACCGAACCAGCGAGCACGATCCCCCGTGCTTTTCTTGAGTCGAAATCAAGAAAAGATTTTCTTCGTCTTGAACATAAAAATATGGATCGAATTGCCTTGGGAGGCATCGGCAATTGACAAAATTCTCGACTTTGTACAAAAAGATATCGAATGGATTCATTTCGGCGGGCATTCTCTCCTCCTATTCGGCCGCCCCTCCCACACCTTTTCCCACACCGTCTTGCCTTTCTTTTTTACCTTCTTTTGTATTTTGATGTATGTAATCGTTTTATTAAATTTGTCGAGTAATCCACGGCCAATCCCCCTTGCACCCGGCTCGTTCGCTTTCGACAAGACACCTTCCGGAAGCCCAGTTTCTTGCCAGTTAACCGTCTCAATATCTTGATGATGCGAGAGCATGTCCGCGCCCTGCGAGTCAACCGTCATGACCGCCCTATACGACTCGTTGCCCGGGTTCCAATCTGAACCAGAATTTACCCAGACAGCCTTGCTACTTTCCGTGCCAGTAGAGGTTTTAATAGGAACTAGGCCCTGGTTTTGGTAAACCGTGTCTGCCTCGCCCTTACTCATATACCTTGTTACCGTGTCTGGCTGTAGGCCCCATGGATCCACCTGCGTCAGCGGATCTGGCACATAGGCATACAGATTCATTCCCCCAAGCAAATCAATCGGATCTGGCGACAGATACCTCCCCGTCTCCGGATCATAATACCGGAAGTGGTTGTAGTGCAGCCCGCTCTCTCTATCATACCACTGCCCCAGGAACGGCTGACCCCCCGTCTCCCCATGACGCCGGAAACCCTCTCCCCACGTCCCCTTCTGGTACACATGTTCAAGCTTGCCATCGAGGCCAATCTCGTCCGCCGGCGACTCATTCTGGTCCGGCAAGATGAAGTGCACCTTGCCGTCATCTCGCAAGATAGGACACCCGCCACCTGGCTCATGCACGTAGCTTTCCGCAAGCTTGTCGTTCTTGAGCGTGTGCAAAAGCTCATGACCCATCCACACGAACCGCCAAACGTCTCCCGTCGGGCTCTTCTTCTCGATGCGTCGGCCTGAAGCGTCGTACCGGTACTCCCACTTCTTGCCATTCGGCGTGGTGAGCGCAATCAGCTCTCCTCTCGCATTCCAGTCGTACTGATACGTGTACTTCTCCGTACCATGCGACACTGTCTTGGAGGTGATTTGGCCGTTCGCGTTGTATTGCAACTCCGTCGTGGGCCGCCCAGGACCCGACAGAATCACATTGCGACCGCCTTGCTCATAACCCTGGCTGGTTCGCGTATGCGGAAACCTTTGCGCCACCTGCGCTACCGCGTCAAACGGGGGCTCCCCATACACACGGCGATCTTGCCGCTCCACTTCGTCCAGCGCCGCTGCCAGCGCCGCACCGTGCTCCGTTGCCGCATGATAGATGCGATTCTGGCAATTGTCATACATGTAAAAGTCACTGATGCCGTTCTGCCGGACGACACCCGTGAGGTCTCCTCGCGCGTTGTGCATCAAGCGAGTGACTCCTCGCTGTGCGTCTTGGATACTCGAGAGGAACCCCCGCGCATCAAATCCAAAACGCCGCATCACCTCGGGCGCAATCGGCTTCGCGCCCGGCCTCGTGTCCGGCGTCCGGTGGAATGCCTGCGTCAGAAGTCGCCCAACAGGGTCGTAACTCTGTTGGAAGTACCCCGCTTCTCCTAACTGCCGGCCTATCTCTCTGCCAAGCGCATCCCGCGTGAACGCTACGTCGACATCACCATACTTGATCGATTGGCAATCTCCCCCTGCTGTCCATGCGAAGGAGGCTCCGGGACCATAGGGCGTGGTGCGTGCGATGGGCCTCCCCATCACATCGAACTTGCGCTCGACTCTGACTCCATCCACCTCCTCCGCCACGATGCGCCCCAATCCGTCGCGATGCAGGAGCAGCCTGGAAGATGGCGTCTCGATGTTCGTGAGAAGCCCCTGCAAGTCATACCCAAACCGCGTCGCCCCATCCGGATTCGTCTGCGTCGAGACAAACCCTCGCGCGTCGTACTCGTACTTGGTCTTCTGTCCGGCACCATCCACCGTTGCGACGATTCGTCCGCGCTTGTATTCCGCCTTCAGCACCCGACCGTCAAATGTTTTGCGCGAGACCACGCGCATATCTGCGTCGTATTCGAAAGTATAATCGGCACCATTCGCGTTGATGATCTTGGTCAATTCCCCGGGCTCGGTCCCCCACTCGAGCTGCGTCACCGCTCCCATCTCGTCCACAAGCCTCACTGGCATCCCGCACGACGAGAGTTCCAGCCGCCGTTCGGCTCCCCCTGGAAGCACAACCCGGATGTTCCTCTCATCATCGCTCACACGACGCTCATAGACACGTCCATCTCGGTCCGTCACACGCATCGAGCGGCTATCCTCATCTAGATAGTCGATTTCCAGCGCTTGACCGAGGGGATCCGTCTCCGTCACAACCCTCCCAAGCGCATCCCGCTCGTACTTCCACGTCTGCCCATCCCAATTCGTCGAAGCTAGAATCCCTCCGTGCTGATCGTAAAGACTCGACGCCGTCGCCCCCGACGGCGCCGTAACCCTAGCTACTTCCCCATACGACGTGTAATCATATTTCCACGCCGGTTCGTCATTGATTTGGATACTCGTTACATTGTGGTCCGCGTCATGGGTAAACTTCACCCGCGTCGCCACCTCGTCCTTGACCAGCTCCTCATACGCTATCAGACGGTGCTCATCGTCATAATGAAACTCCGTCTTCGCTCCCCGGGAGGTGCGGATGCACGTCGTTCGACCCAAGTCGTCGAATTCATGGTCAACCGTGGACCCATCCTCCTGGCCAAACTGGATGGGGCGATCTTCCTTATCAAAGACTTGGCTGGTGGTGTTGCCCGTAGGCGAAACCGCCCTGAGCACCTGCCCTTTGTGATTCCACGTGTAACGCGTCACCTGCCCATGACTGTTCGTCACGTGCGTCGTGTGACCATTCTTGTCTATCTCAACGCTGCACTCTTCAAACCCGTCCGTCCCCCTCGCATGCACGCACGCGTTCCCCTGGTAGTGCAAGTCATACGTCGACCCATCGCGGGACTGTTCGTGCGTAATCCGGTTTTCGTCGTCGTACGCGTATTGGACAGCGGAGCCGCGGTTGTCAATGACGTCAACGAGGCGGCCGCGAGCGTCGTAACGGTACTCCACGGCGAGGAACGACGTACCGTCCGGAAGGTGCAAAAAGACCCTGGAAACTTGGTTACCTTGATGGCCTTCATACTGAATTTCGTAGCGGCGCTGCTCGCGGGATTGGGTGACACCCACAACGCGCGACTGCTCGTCGTAATAAAAATCGAGACGTGCCTTGCTGGTGCGTTCAATGCTCTTCAGCCGATACTGCTCATGCGACCATTCCTCGAAGACGAGGCTGCTCTCGCTCCTGTCCGTGCCGAAGCCAATCACCCGCACGTGTCGCTCGTCGATGCGCTGAAGCTCTACGCAGTCGGAAGGGTTGATGAGTTTGCCGGTGACCGCGAAACTGCGCTCCTTCGTCTCCGGGTCGTAGAAAAAGAATTCTTCGCCGTCCACCTTGGTGTAGATGAATCCGCCCACGCACACCCGAAACTCGATCTGCCAGCTCGCGCGCCAGCCCGGCCCGAACGGCAGGTGCTTTTCTTTCGGAACGAGCGTTCGAAGAATGGGTTTCTTCACGAACTTGGAATTGAACGTGCGACCGACGGAGAAGGGGACCACCCCCTCAACTTCGTGGTCCACGCGCGTGGCAGAGAGCTCCCCGGTGGCCACATCTATGGGATGGCCTACCGTGACATGCCCCCGCCGCGTTCCAATATTGCTCATCGTTACACCCATCTGTGTCTCGGAAGAATGCGCTCGATCACCTCCCGGGCACATGCAATCTCTTCGTCCGTCGTAGACTCGGATACACTCCACCGCGTGGCACTTGCCGCCCGCTCTGGCTCTTTGGGATATGCCGCATGCACCACCGGCGACACCTCCTCGCGCACGGCCTGGCACGCCGCCGTATGGCTAATGGCAATCCCTTCCATGCTCAGCATTTGAATGAGGGATTTCGCTCGAACACCAGGGAAAGATACGTTGAGAATCGTCCCCAGGCGCAGAGACTCCTCGCCATTGAGGATCATCTTAGGCTCCACTTCTTGCAGAGCACGTGCGAGCGCGAGAGCCTTCTCCTTCGCTTGCGCAAAGGCGCTCGCTCGAATCTCACCGCGTACTTTGCACGCAGCGCCCAGCCCAACGGCCATGAGCCATGGTGGGCTTTCGCTCTCGAGGGGCTGGTCAGACTCTCGTGCACGATAAAATATCTCGCTTGGCACACGAAGAGCGCCAATGCCCATGGGCGTGCCAAGTTTGGCTCCGGAAATTGCGTAGAATGTCCGGTCGTCGTTGTACGCATCGAGCGGGATCCAAGGTGCTGCCTGCACGGCATCAAGAACCCGCTGCGCATCCTTCGGCACTTCCTCCAGGGCATCCCCCAAGGACGTGCCAAGTTCATGATTGCAGAGCGACAACGCCACCAGGCCTGCCGTACGAAGAGCACTGCGATCATCTGGATTGGCCGCCCCACCCGGCAGCGCAAGCCAGCGCACGGAGCGACCCGCACGCGCAGCTCCTTCCACAAGACGTTGCACGGACGGATGTTCGAGGCGGCTCGATACAATCGTTCCCCCCTCGGACATCCGGGATAGCGCCCGAGCAAATCCGAGCGCGAGAGACGCGCGGCCGCTGTCCGTAAAAACGACATTGAAGGGCGCCGTGCCAAGATACGTGGCCACCTGCTGACGCGCCGTGTCGAGCGCATATCGTGCTCGCCACCCAATCGAGTGAAGCGCTCCCGGAGGCCCCCAGGATCCAAGCGCGATCTCGCGCATGCGGTCCAGCACGGCCACCGAAGGTGGAACGAGCGAGGCGTAGTCGAGGTACGTCGGGATCTGTGACTTCGTTACATACATTTGAGACAAAAGAACTTCCCCTTTCCTTTGCCGCCACGGCGCCCGCGCGCGAGTGCAGCACCAAGCTTCTTGAGGCCTTTGAGAAGATTCATCCAGGTGGGCATAGGAAATCCACCGATCAGGACATTCGGCATGCCAAGAATGATGGCCCCCACGCATGGTGGTGCGCCTGGATCCTTCCCCATCATGGCGCCCATGGCCATCGCCAACGCACCCATGGCCAGGTCCGCACCCATCATGGCAGCCGCGAGAATCGCCGCGGAAGCTTCGGCGGCAGCGGAGGCAGCCGCGCCCTGCGCTTCTGCCATGGCCGCCGGATCGTTCGGATCAGCGTCGTCTTCTTTGTCTTGCGCGGCATCTGCCGCCTCTTGGGTATCGATAATCTTTTTACCGGCTGAAACAATGCCAAGCACCTGGGACGCCTTGCCAGCCACCCCAATGACTTTCTGCGCAGCACCCATTGCTTTGCTTATCTTGCCCGCGGCCGCCGCAGCCTTGGCTGCACCGGCAACTGCAGGTGGTGGGCCGGGAATGCATTGAAGGGTGATGTCGAGCATGCGCGCGGCGCGCTGTCCGCCGATGAAGACTTTGCTCGACCCCGTCATGATTTCGAAAACGGGCGTAATCGAGCCGCACGTTGGTCCGATCCCGTAATCCCCGCAGCGCGCTGCGGGAATTCCGTTGATGAGCACCGAAACGCATCCCGTCATGATGGGGCCGATGCCCGGAAGTGGGATTGGCATGGCCGGCGGATGAGTGTGCAAATGCGGAATGCCAATCGTCACCATCCCTATCGTTGCTGCCGGAAAGGATGGCAACGCTTTGGCAATGCGATCGGTGGCGCGGGCAAAAGCGTCGTCGAGGAACTTCGTGGGCATGCTCGCAACGCCGGCCACGGCCCCCACCACCCCACTGGCCTTATCGAGAACACTTGCGTTAGGATTCGAAAGATTCTGAAACGGCGCGGCCGTTGAATTGACGATGTCCGCGGTCGCATCTTTGACGGCATTGCCCGAGGTGTTGCTCATCAGCGGCTTTGGCGAAGCCGGTGGATTGTCGGGGGGCGCAGCTTTTTGTTGGGAGACCATGCCAGAAGGATTGGTTGTCGACGGATTTCCCATGATCAATTTCCCTTGAGGCGCGCCTGCACAGCGCGAAGCTCTGCGTCATAGGTTGCACGAAGATCGTCATGCCCGCCCAATCGACAGATTTCAATCAATCGTGGAAGTACACTTGCAAGTCGCGCGTCGTAGAGAATCTCACGTGCCGCCTTAGCAGACGCAGACCAACACTCCACCGCGCCGCGAACGTTGCCCTGCGCTTCCCGTGCCAGCCCGCATTTCTCGAGCATATCCGCCTGCACGTACCCATTGGCAAGTTTCTCGGCCGCCTTGGCACCCAGCGCATACGCCTTCTCCGCCTCGTCATACGTGCCCAGGGTCATATCCACATCCCCAAGGAGCATGGCTCCGTTGAGAATGAGCTGTATCGACGGAGCGTCACTCGCAATATCGAGTGACTGAAGGTACTTGTCACGCGCCGCCGGGTACCGCTTGAGACGAGCAAGGACATCCCCCACCCCTTGAAGAACCGTGGCCTTCATCTCCAGCACACCGTGTTCGTCATAGTATTGGAAGAGGGTGCCGTACTTGTCGATGGCCGCTTCGTACCGCCCAAGGGCCGTGTCGAAGATGGCACATTGCATCAAGGCACTGATTCGTTGCGGCGGACTGAGACTCTTGTTCGCCACGTCTGCGGCCGTAGCATCTGCCAGCTCGGAGATCGTCAGGCGCGTCGTATAGCCAAAAACGTCCTCCGCCCCCAGTTTACGCAGCGTCTGCTCCACGAGCGGCTCGGCGCGATCGTCGCGGAGAACCAGCCGGAGCGCGTTCGACCACGGCCGGCGCTCATGAAGGGGGGCGAGCGCTCCAACGATCTGGGCATGCGCATTTCGATCGGAAATCTGCGACGGAAGGAGGGAAACCACCATTCGGTGGTCTTCGATGTCAGGCACCCACGAAGTGACATATGCCATGAGATGGCGAAGACGCATCAGCGGAAGGATTTGGAGATCTTGGCATTCGGCAGGAAGGGACGCGAGCGGCTCTTGCCCTTCGCTCGTGCGCTCTTGGTTCACTTCCTCGATCTGCACGCGCACGTTCTCGACGATTGTGTTTACGTACGAGACGAGATCATTCAATGGGGAGACGTCAATCAAATAGACATCCTGTGGCGAGGACTCGTCCATTTGACCAAGCGATTGAACAACGAGGGGAAGTTCTTCATCGCTCGTCGTCAGAAGAAGGGCAGCTCGCTCTGTTTCTTCGACAAACGCCTCGAGAACCGTACGAAGCTCCTCAATCGGTCCAACAGATTCCATGATGGACTCAATTGATCTTGATGAGTGCGCCGGACAGGTTCATCTCACCGCTGGCCGTTGCATTCACGTTCGAACCATTGAGAATCGCCGTCGATGGTTCGAGCGTGAGCACCGAAGAGTTGCATGCGAGCTTGATCTGCGTCGAACCCGTCACATCAATGTGTCCGTCGCTCGTGAGCGTGATGTTCGTGGCTCCGCACTTGAACTCGATTTTGTCGGCAGCCTCGAGCGTGATCGTGCCGTCATTAATCGTGGCGGATGCCTTGGGTGTCCACAGCTTCGCTTTGTTGTCTGTGAGATCGAGGGTTGCGTTCCCTTGGCGATGAATCGAGATGGACGTCCCCGCCAGCACGTCAATGGTCTCATCCACCTTCTCGACACGCGTCTTCGAATGGATATTGTGGTCCGTTTTGATGTCGACAAGCCGGTTGCCCACCGAGACGGTGAGCTTGTCGTCGGCCGTTGATATGGTGTGATCGCGACCGTTCTTGATCGTCACGGACTCGCTGTTGTTGACGGTCTCCGTGCGTTTTTGGGTAACGGTGATGGTCTCGTTGCCTGTGACACTCACGGTCCGATTCGCGCCCACGGTGACAGTCTGGTTTGCGCCCACCGTGACCGTTTGATTCGCGCCCACGGTGATGGTCTCGTTGGCACCCACCGTGATCGTTTGATTCGCGCCCACGGTGGAAGTTTGGTTGGTACCAATCTTCTCATCGTGGTTGTTCAGAATGCGCTCGTTGAGGTCCTTTTGGGCGTGAACGAAGATCTCTTCTTGACCTGCCTTGTCTTCACAAGAGATTTCATTGTTGCCACTGTTTCCGGGCACGCTGAGGCCACGGTAGAGAACCGCGCGCGTGGCATCGTCAGGGAGCGTTTGCGGCTGCCTGTTGTCTTCATTGAAGACCGATCCAATCACCATGGGCCGATCCACATCCCCATCAAGGAAGTCGACGAGCACCTCCGCCCCCACGCGGTGCGCCGTGTACGCCCCCTGGTTGTGATGCGCCACGGGCGTCATCATGCGCACCCAGCACGAGCTCTTGTCGTTGAGCGGCCCTTCCCGATCCCACGCGAATTGAATTTTGATTCGGCCGTATTGGTCGACGTACGGTTGATCCTCGTTGGGACCCACCACGCGCGCCGTGCGCAAGTGCGCGGGCGGCTTCGGGCGCACCTTCGGGCGAATAGGAGACTCCGCAGAAACAGCCCAAAACTTGACGGAGACTCCCGTGCCCGACGAGGTGGCACCTTGCTCGAGCGCCGGAGCGTCCGCTCCTTCTCCGCGAAGTTCCACACGCGTAATCACGTATTTTCGATTGAAGGATTTGTCCGAATGGTCATTGATTTCGAAAACCTTCCCTACCTGCACGCGCAGGCAATTCGTGGTTCCCGAAAACGTGAAAGCATCCGCGCGCTGCTCTTCGAGCCGAAGTTTCGCACGCGCCTTTCCGCTGCGCGTGGAGCCTTGCACGTCCTCCCCAACACCAACGCTTTCGCCATCCGGATCGTTGTAGTGTCCGGGGTATTCATAAACCTCCCGCGCGACCAGCGTGCCCATGCCTTCCGGCGTAGACTCATTGCTTGCCAACATGGCGCGCGTGGGCCGGAGGAAATTGTAGTCGCGATAGGCCACGGACCCCGGGCGAACGCGCCGCTCACGAACAAGGGTGCGGATATGATCCGTGGTAAGGGCTCCGCCCGCGTCGCGGTAGGCGATGGCCTGCTTTCCGGCAATGGGTTGATACCCGCGCGGATCGTTGACCAGGACAACGGTGGCTTTCTTGTCGTCCTGTTCGAAATGGAAATGAATCCCTTCCTCCGAAAGGATGCGCAAGAGAAAATCGAAGTCTCTCTCATTGACCTGCGTACAATAATCTCGCTTGAGAGGCTCGGGAGAGAGTCGCGCCGTCACCTCGATTTGCCACGGCTCGAAAAGCTCCTTCGCAATATCCACCACGGTGACATTCTGAAACACCTGGCATCGCTGCTTGTGGCATAGCTCCTGAAGCCTCGGCACGATGCGCAGGACGCTTTGCCGCTGATTCTTGCCGGTAGCCACGCCGCTCGGATGAACCTCTTGAACCATCCCGTGAACGAAGTAGGTCGCGGACTCGTCCGAGGCGCGCCCGAGCGTCAAGAGCACGTCACGCCCGAGCGCATCATCCAAACCTGCCGCCGTCTCGGCGCTGTGCCCAACAACAATTTTATAAACGAAATTTTTCGATATCTTTTCAACACCCTTGAAGGACAGAACAACGAGGGCGTTGTCCGACTGCCCATCGATGCGCAGCGTGGCGCGGATTTCATCAGTGCGACCAAAGAGGGATTCTGCGATATTCAAGGCGATCCTCGCAACGTGAAACGGCACCCAAGAATGCCGCGGTTCAGAACGCCGCGCAAGCCTTCGACCATCCAGCGCGCAACAATGACGACGCGTACAAGAATATGATACGCAAGTCATGTCGACCATCGTCAATCGCACGGCACGCCGTCGCATGACGTTTCAGCGGATGAGCCATCTCGCCGACGGCAGGGGATCACACCGTAGCTGAAGGCCGTGCTAAAGGCCGCGCCAGAGGTAAAGCCGAGGGGCGAAGGAAGGCGCGGCGCTCGCCGCAACAGCGGGGCTCATGGTGCTTGAGTCGAGACACCACAGATTCCGAACCGCAAGATCCTCCAGTCGTGCCCCCCTCTCAAGGATCTCAAGTTGCGAGATCCCCTGGCGCGATCCCCTTCACCTGCGGTTTTCCGCGGAGCGGAAACGCGTAGCCCGGAACGTCGTTCCGGCAGTAGTGTTAAGCGACTTACAAAGTCAGCGAGGCCAGGATCCGTGTGCGACGTCAGAGGCGTCGGACGCCACTGATTCGCTGCCTGCTCCAATCCGCATAGCGGATCCGGCGCATACCCATACACATTGAGCCTACCCGCCAGCCCAATCGGATCTGGCGACAGATACCTCCCCGTCTCCGGATCATAATACCGGAAATGACTGTAGTGCAGCCCGCTCTCCCCATCACACCACTGCCCGAGGAACGCCTGACCGCCCGTTTCCCCGTGGTGCTCGAAACCCTCGCCCCACGTCCCCTTCTGGTACACGTATTCAAGCTTGCCATCCGGCCCAACTTCCTCCGCCGGCGAGTCATTCTGATCTGGCAAGATGAAGTGCACAGCCCCGTCATCTCGCAAGATAGGGCACCCGCCACCAGGCTCGTACACGTAGCTCTCCGCAAGCTTATCGTTCTTGAGCGTATGAAGCAGCTCGTGGCCCATCCAGACAAAGCGCCAAATGTCTCCCGTGGGACTCTTCTTCTCGATGCGGCGCCCTGAAGCGTCATACCGGTATTCCCACTTCTTGCCATTCGGCGCCGTGACCGCAATCAGCTCTCCTCTTGCGTTCCAGTCGTAACGATACGTGTACTTCTCCGGACCGCTCGAGACCGTCTTGACAACAACTTGCCCATTGGCGTTGTATTGCAGCTCCGTTGTGGGCCGCCCCGGACCCGTCAGAATGACATTGCGCCCGCCTCCGCCTTGCTCATAGCCCTGATTCGTTACGTCATGAGGAAACCTTTGCGCCGTTTGGGCCACCAGGTCAAACGGAACCTCCCCATGCACCTTATGCTCTCGCTCCGCCTGCTCCAGAGCCTCCGCTAGCATCGCTCCGTGTTGCGTCGCCGCATGATAGATACGATTCCGGCAGGCATCATACATGTAGAAGTCGCTGATGCCGTTCTCTCTCACAACCCCCGTGAGATCTCCCCGCGCGTTGTGCATCAACTGCATCGGACCTCGCTGTCTGTCCTCGATGCTCTCCAGGAACCCCCGTGCATCGAAGCCAAAGCGCCGCATCACCTCAGGCGCGAGAGGCTTTGCCCCGGGCTGGGAGTTGGGCGTCCAGTGGAATGCCTGCGTCAGAAGGCTCCCAACGGGGTTGTAACTCTGTTGAAAGTACCCAGCTTCTCCAAGCTGTCGGCCGATCTCTCTGCCGAACGCATCTCGCGTGAAGTCCACTGCAACATCGCCATACTTGATGGATTGACAATCGCCGCCGAGAGTCCATGCGAAGGAGGTAGTAGGTCCGTAGGGCGTCGAATGCGCAATTGGCTGCCCCATCACATCGAGCTTGCGCTCGACTTGGACACCATCCACCTCCTCCGCCACAATGCTCCCCTGCACATCGCGGTGCAGCACCAACTTGGACGTGGGCGTCTCCATGTTGGTGAGAAGCCCCTGCAAGTCATACCGAAACTGCGTCACCCCGTCGGGACTGGTTTGCTTGGAGACAAACCCTCTCCGGTTGTACTCATAGCTGGTCTTCTGCCCCGCTCCGTCGACCGTTGCAGCCACCCTTCCACGCTTATATTCCGTCTTCAGCACTCTCCCATCGAAGGTCTTGCGCGAGATAACGCGCATGTCGGCGTCGTACTCGAACGTGTACTCGGCGTCGTTGGCATTGATGATTCTTGTCAATTCCCCGGGCTCGGTGCCCCACTCGAGCTGCGTCACCGCTCCCATCTCGTCGATGAGACTGACAGGCATCCCGCCTGATGAGAGTTCCAGGCTTCTCGTGGCGCCTCCTGGGCGAACCACCTGAATGCTGCGGTCATCCTCGCTGACATGCCGCTCATAAATCCTCCCATCACGGTCCGTAACCTGCGTCGAACGGCCGTCTTCGTCCAGGTAGTCGATCTCCAGCGTCTGACCGAGTGGATCCGTCTCCGTCACCACCCTCCCCAGCGCATCCCGCACGTACTTCCACGTCTGCCCATCCCAATTGGTTGCAGCTAGAATCCCTCCTCGATCGTCATAAAGACTCGAGGTTGTTGCACCTGATGGTGCCGTAATTCTCGCCACTTCCCCGTACGACGTGTAATCGTACTTCCACGGGGGCCCGTCATTGATTTGGATGCTCGTCACATTGTGGTCTTCGTCGTGGGTGAACTTCACCCACGTTACCACCTCACCGTTGACCAGCTCCGCATAGGCAATCAACCGGTGGCAGTCGTCATAGTAGAATGCGGTCTTTTCTCCACACGAAGTGCGAATGCCCTCGATCCGGCCCAATTCATCGAACTCGTAGTCGGTTGCGGAGCCATCCTCTTGGCCGTACTGGATGAGGCGGTCATACCGGTCGAAGATTTGACTGGTGGTATTGCCCGTCGGCGAAATGGTCCTCAGCACCTGCCCGTGGTCATTCCACGTGTATCGCGTCACATTGCCATGGCTGTCAGCCACGTGCGTGATATGCCCGTTTCGGTCTATCTCAACGGTGCGCTCCGCAAATCCATTCGTTCCCCTCGCATACACGCACGCGGTCCCCTGGTAACGCAACTCATACTCGGACCCGTTCCGTGACTTTTCGTGGGTGATCCGGTCTTCTTCGTCATACGCATAGCGGGCAGCAGAGCCGCGGGAATTGAAGACCTCAATTAGATGCCCCTGATTATCGTAATGGTACTCGGCAACCAATCGGGAGGAGCCATCCGGCAGGTGCAAGAAGACGCGGGAGACTTGGTCTCCTTGATGACCTTCGTACTGAATTCCGTAGCGGCGCCGTTCGCGCGATTGGGTGACACCAACAACGCGCGACTGCTCGTCGTAGTAAAAATCAAGACGGGCTTTGCTGGTGCGCTCAATGCTCTTCAATCGATACTGCTCGTGCGACCATTCCTCGAACACAAGGCTGTTGGTGCTCCTGTCGGTACCAAAGCCAGTCACCCGCACGTGGCGCTCGTCAATGCGCTGAAGCTCCACGCAATCGGAAGGGTTGATGAGTCTGCCGGTGACCGCGAAGCTGCGCTCCTTGGCATTTGGATTGTAAAAAGAGAATTCTTCGCCGTCCGCGCGGGTGTAGATGAATCCGCTCACGCAGAGGCGAAGCTCGATTTGCCAGCTTGCACGCCATCCCGGCCCGAACGGTAGGTACTTCTTCACCTCATCGGGGATTTGAAGAATGGGTTGTACGACGAACTTGGAATTGAAAGTGCGCCCCACCGAGAAGGGAACCACCCCCTCCACTTTGTGGTCCACGCGGGCAGCAGAGAAATCGCCCGAAGCTGCGTCAAGAGCTATACCAATCGGTTGCCCGACCGTGACACGCCCATACCGTGTTCCAATGTTGTTCATGGTGACATCATAAATCACGGTTTTTTCGCCACCTTTTCGTTCCATAGCGCCTGGCTCAATCTCATCTGCGCCTCCCTCACGTTCTTATTCGCCACGGCGTCTTTCCCGTTCAACCGGTTCGCCCTGTCCTGCGCCTGTTTTAACTCACCTTTCAACTCGTCCACCTTCGTCTGTTCCATCGCAGACGACTGGGTGTCCTCCATAAGCTGCGGTGTTTTCTTCGAAGCCTGCGTTGGTTCGTCCACCGCGTTTGGTTCGTCCGAAGTCCGCATTGATTTGTTCGAAGACTGCGATGGTGTCTTCGGAAGCGGCGTGTCGTTCGAAGACTGCGATGGTGTCTTCGGAAGCGGTGCAAGTTTCTTGAGGCCTTTGTTGACGCCCCTGGCAATATTCGTCCAGCTCGGCATAGGAAATCCGCCAATCAGGACCCAACTTCCTCCACCAGCATGCATCACGGCATCGCCAGTATGCACCACAGCAGCCCCGCCAGCATGCATCCCGCCACCGACAGCACGCATCGCGGCAGTTCCGGCAGCATGCATCCCGACACCATCACCACGCATCCCGCCAACATGCATCCCGCCACCGACAGCATCCACCACGCCACCGACAGCGTCCATCATGCCACCCACTGTACCCATAACGGCAGACGTTAAAACACTTTTATCGCCATGCATCAAGGCACGCAAGGTCCCTGACGGGTAGCAGAGAATCACAGCACCGAGGCAGGGTGGCGTGCCTGGATCCGCCCCCATCAGGGCACCCCAGGCAGCCATGGCCATTGTCGCTATGTCCATGCCTACATCCAGGGCCAACATATCGATCGCGAAATCTGCCGCCGAAGCCTCGGCAGCATCGGAAGCAGCCTCACCTTGCTTTGCAGGATCGCCGCTTCCAGCAGCAGTTTTTGCGGAATCTGCTGCTTGCTCATGGGCTTTGTCGTCGTGTGCGCTAGCGTCAGCAATGCCGAATCTAAGGTCAACAACGCCAGCTCCCAGGCTCAACCAGTTCTTGATGTGCTTAAAAGCTTTTATCTTAGATCCATCCTTAGGGTCCGTCACCGCGTCCAAAACACGACTCACCTTGTTCATGGCAGTTTTTATCTTACCTGCAGCCTTCGCACCTTGAGCCGCATCTTCGCCTGCATCTTCGGCTATCTTTGTATCTTTGCCTACACCCTCGGCTATCTTTGCATCTTTGCCTGCACCCTTCCCCTTCGACGAACTCTTCGTGCATTGAAGTGTGAAGTCGACCAGGCGTGCAGCGCGCAGTCCGCCAATAAAAACTTTGCTCGAACCCGTGATCACCTCGAAAACGGGCGCCCCCGAACCGCATGTTGCCCCGATCCCGAAGTCTCCGCAACGCGCTGCAGGAATTCCGCCGATGAGCACCGAAGGACATCCCGTTACGATGGCACCAAATGCCGGGAGTGGAGGCGGCATCTCTCTATGTATATGCGGGATGCCAAGAACCATTGACCCCATTGTCGCCGCCGGAAGGGATGGCAAAGCCTTGGCAATGCGGTTGGTCGCACGGGCAAAGAGATCGTTGGAGAAATACCCGATAGCCGCGGGCACATTCGCAACGAAGGCAGCAGCCCCAAATAGCTGAGTAGCCTTGTCACGACCACTTGCTTTAGGATTCATAGAATCCCAACGCAACGGCGCGATTTTATTGACGAGGTCGGCGTACGAATCTTTAAAGGCATTACCGGAGGTATTGCTCCACCGGTGTTTTAGCTTGGCATCACTGGCAATGCGGCCAATCGCACCTTTGGTGTTAGGACCGATAGCCTTGGTTATCCCCGACACCTGGTCATCCGGTGATGGTACGTTCCATGATGATGACGATGTCATGTTCGATTCTCCTTAAGACGTGCGCTCGCAGCGCGAAGCTCTGCATCATAGGATGCACGAAGGTCATTGTGCCCACCCAATCGACAGATTTCGATCAACCGTGGAAGCACACTGGCAAGCCGCTTATCATTGCGATTCTCACGTGCTGCGTCGGCGGCCGCAGACCAGCATTCTACCGCACCGCGAATGTTGCCCTGTGCTTCCCGTGCCAGCCCGCATTTCTCGAGCATATCGGCCTGAACATACCCATTCACAAGTTTCTCCGCCGTCTGGGCGCCCAGCGCATATGCGTGCTCAGCCTCATCATACGCGCGAAGAGTCATATCCACATTGCCAAGGAGCATGGCTCCGTTGAGAATGAGTTGCATAGACTGGGCGTCAGTTGCCACACCGAGTGACAGGAGGTACTGTTCACGCGCTGTCGAATACTGTTTAAGTCGAACAAAAACATCTCCAACCCCCTGAAGAACCACGGCTTTCATCTGCGTCTCATTGTGTTCGTCATAGTATTGGAAGAGTGTGCTGTACTTGTCCAAGGCTTCTTCATGCCGTCCAAGTGCCATGTCGAACATGGCACATTGCATCAAGGCACTGATTCGGTGCTGTGCGCTGAGATTCTTGTTCGCCACATCGGCGGCTATGGCATCTGCCAACTCGGATATCGTCACACGCGTGGTATAGAGATAAATGCCCGTTGCACGCCATTTACGCAAAATCTGCTCCACGAGTGGCTCGGCGCGATCGTCGCGGAGAATCAGTCGAAGCGGATTTGACCACGGCCGGCGCTCATGAAGAGGGGCAAGCGCTCCAATGATTTGGGCATGTGCATTTCGGTCGGAGATATGCGATGGAAGAAGGGAAACAACCATTCGTTGGTCTTCTAGGTCAGGCACCCACGAAGTGATATGTGCCATGAGAGAACGAAGGCGCATCAGCGGCAGGATCTGTGCGTCTTGGCATTCAGCGGGAAGAGGCGCGAGCAGCTCTTGCCCTTCGCGCGTGCTCTCTTGGTTCACTTCCTCGAGCTGCAGGCGCACATTCTCAATCACTGTATCCACATACGAGACAAGATTATTCAATGGAGAAACGTCAATCAGATAGATATCCTTTGGCGATGACCCATCCATATGATCGAGCGATCGAACAACAAGGGGAAGTTCGTTATCGGTTGTTGTCAGAAGAAGGGCGGCTCGTTCTTTCCCTTTAACAAATGTCTCAAGGGCAGCACGAAGTTCCTCAACTGGTCCAAGAGATTCCATCTGCAGTCTTTAGTTGATCCTGATGAGTGCACCGGATATGTCCACTTCGCCACTGGCCGCCGCCGCCACGTTCGAGCCCTGGAGAGTCGCCTTCGATGGCTTTAGTACGAGTTCTGAAGAGTTGCACGCAAGGTCAACCAACGTGGAGCCATTAATGTGAATGGTTCCATCGCTCTCGAGCGAGATGCTCGCGGCTCCACACGTCAACGAGATTCCGTCGTCGGCATTGAGTGCAATGGTGCCCAAGCCAATCGTGACGGATGCCGTCGGCGTCTTCATCGAGATGGACGTTCCCGCATTAACGTCAATCGTCAAATTCACTACTTCACTACGCATGTTTGACGAAATGGAATGCAAACCCTCTATCGCAACCACTCGAAAGCTGTTCACGTTGAGGGCGTCACACCCTATCGTATGAATGCGGTTGCCGGTGACCGTCACGGTTTCATCGACATCAACGGTCTCCGTTCGGTTCGTGGCAATATGGATGTTCTCGCTACCCGTTACATCCACGGAACGATCGGCGACGACACTCACGGTCTGGTTCGCACCCACACTCACCGTCTGATTCGCGCCAACACTCACGGTCTGGTTCGCACCCACGCTCACCGTTTGATTTGCACCTACGCTCACCGTCTGATTTGCACCCACGCTGACGGTCTGATTCGCGCCCACGGTGGAAGTCTGGTTCACACCGATCGACTCTGAATGGCAGCTCAGAATTTGCTCGTTGAGGTCTTTTTGCGCGTGAACGAAGATCTCTTCTTGGCCCGCCCTGTCCTCACAAGAGATTTCGTTATTGCCACTGTTTCCGGGCACACTGAGGCCACGGTAGAGAACCGCGCGCGTGGCATCGTTAGGGAGCGTTTGCGGCTGCCGATTGTCTTCATTGAAGAGGGATGCAACCACCACGGGGCGATCCACATCCCCATCCAGGAAGTCGACGAGCACCTCCGCCCCCACGCGGTGCGCCGTGTACGTCCCTTGATTGTGATGCGCGATGGGGGTAGCCATTCGCACCCAGCACGAGCTCTTGTCGTTGAGCGGCCCTTCCCGATCCCACGCGAATTGAATTTTGATTCGGCCGTATTGGTCGACATACGGTTGATCCTCGTTGGGACCCACCACGCGCGCCGTGCGCAAGTACGCGGGCGGCTTCGGACGCACCTTCGGGCGAATAGGAGCCTCCGCAGAAACAGCCCAAAACTTGACAGAGACTCCCGTGCCCGACGACGTGGCGCCTTGCTCGAGCGCCGGGGCGTCCGCTCCTTCTCCGCAAAGTTCAATGCGGGTAACCACATATTTTCGATTGAAGACCTTATCGGGATGGTCGTTGATTTCGAAAACTTTCCCCACCCGCATGCGCAGGCAATTCGTGGTGCCTGAGAACGTCAAAGCATCCGAGCGCTGCTCCTCGAGGCGAAGCTGCGCACGCGCCTTCCCGCTGCGGCGTGAAACCTGCACGTCGTCCGCAACGCCTACATTCTCTCCCTCCGGATCGTTGTAGTGTCCGGGGTATTCATAAATCTCGCGCGCGGGGAGCGTACCCATGCCGTTCGGCGCAGATCCTTGACTCGCAGACATATCGCGCGTGGGCCGGAGGAAGTTGTAATCGCGGTACGCCACCGATCCCGGGCGGACGCGCCGCTCACGAACAAGGGTGCGGATATGATCCGTGGTAAGGGCGCCGCCCGCGTCGCGGTAGGGAATCACCTGCTTCCCGGCAATGGGTTGATATCCGCGCGGATCGTTGACCAGGACAACGGTGGCTTTCTTGTCGTCCTGTTCGAGATGGAAATGAATTCCTTCCTCTGAAAGGATGCGCACGAGAAAGTCGAAGTCTCTCTCATTGACTTGCGTGCAATAACTTCGCTTGAGAGGCTCGGGAGAGAGTCGCGTTGCTATCTCGATTTGCCACGGTTTGAGAAGCTCCTTCGCGATATCCACCACCGTGACATTCTGAAACACCTGACACCGCTGCTTGTGGCATAGCTCCTGAAGCCTCGGCACGATGCGCAGGACGCTTTGCCGCTGATTCTTGCCAGTGGCAACGCCGCTCGGACAGACCTCTTGAATCATTCCGTGGACGATATACGTCGGGGAATCGTCCGAGGCGCGCCCGAACGTCAAGAGCGCGGCGCGCCCAAGCGCGTCATCCAGCTTCGACGCCGTCTCGACGCTGCTCACAACAACAACTTTATAAACGAAATTTTTCGATACCTTTTCAACACCCTTGAAGGACAGAACAACGAGGGCGTTGTCCGGCTGTCCATCGATGCGCAGCGTGGCGCGAATTTCATCCATGCGACCAAAGAGGGATTCTGCGGTATTCAAGGCGATCCTCGCGACGTGAAACGGCACCAACAATGCCGCGGTTCAGAACGCCGCGCAAGCCTGGGACTATCAAATGTGCAACGATAACGATGCGTATAAGAATATGTGTCGAGAATCATGTTGACCCCGCCTCTTTAGCTATTCATATCGCGACACTATGTCGCACATCCGCATAAACGCACTTGCCGAACGTACCGCATGACGTTGGCAATCTCGGCACGACGGGCTCCCCTGGCGGCGCGCAGGAAGGCGTGCGAAGCACGCCTGACGAGCACCGCCCAAGGGGAGCCGCAAGGCGAGCGAAACGAAGTGAAGCGAAGCCGCGCGGTGGGGTCTGCTCTACGCCTTGACTACTGCACATCTACGCCTTGACTACTGCACATCTACGCTTTGACTACTGCGCGAGAAACCGCGTCCTTCCTCCGTCCATCCAGTGCTCGGCGTCGCGGATGGCGAGGATTTCTTCGAGCGATCCCCCGTCGTTCGCCACGCGCGAGATTTCGAGGAGCACCTCGCGCGCCGCGTCCGGATCGATCCCCGCGGTCGCCCCGTCGAGGAGCGGGCCCGCGGCGTCGAGCGCGGCAAGGGTGCGCGGGGTGACGAGATCGCCCTGGCGCCAGCCGGTCTGCGATAGGCCGCGCAGATCGGCGCGCTCTCTCTGGAGGAGCGTCGCGACGCCCTCGCGGATACGGCGATCTTCGTGATGGAGAAGAGGAAGGAGCGTCGCCGCGCTCTCGGCGTTCTGGCTTTGCCGGAACATGTGCACGACGGGACGGTATTGTCCGCTCGCGATGCGCGCGACGTTGACGTTCGCCGAAATCCAGTACGTCGGCGCCACGGCATAGAGTACGGCGGTGAGCGCGAACGCGTCGAGCTGACGCCGAACGAGCCATAGGAAGCTCCGCTGCCGTCGGAGCTTGAGCATGACGAGCCCCATCCCGACCACGACCAGCGTGATGCCCAGGATGCCGACGATACGGAGATCCGACAGACCGCTATACGCGATGTGGATCGCGATCCGCCGGTAGGTGCCGAGCGCGAGGACGAAGCCCTGCGCGATCCAGACGAAGGCGAGCTTTCGCGCGAGCGCCGCGCGGGAGTCGCGCGCGAGCGGTCCGCTGAACATCGCCGAGACGACCAGCGTGAGCAGCGCGAGGGCGACGGCGAGCCAGAACGCTCCTTCGTGCGAATACTGTTGGGTCGTGAGGCCGGCGGGCGGCCGGCCCGACCAGAGGTAGGCTGCGTCGAGCGCGTTGTATGCGAGGAACACGACGTTGAGCAGGACGAAGGCATTGCGCGCGATGAGCAGGCTCGTCGGTTTCGCTTCCTCCGTGACGCCGGCTGCAGGCGTGCGGGCACCACGCCAGGCGCCGCGCCAGAAGGCAGGGCGGAGCAAGCCGAGCGCGCCGAGACCGAACACGGCCCACGTGAAGACGCGAGCCACGGGCGGCAGCCCGATGCGAGCCACCACACTCATGACGGCGTCGAGGCCGCGCGCGACGATCGGATTGGCGAGCGCGAAGACGCCCACGAAGACGAGCGCGAGGCCGATCGGGACGACGATCGGCAGCACCGAGACGCCGCGCAAGCGACTGTTCGCGAAGAGCCGGCGGACACCGGCAACGGCAGACGCGATGCGAGCCGGAAGGCGAACGAGCGTGGCGAACGCGGAGACGAACGTCTCCATCAGAAACGAGCGCGGTGATCGGATCGCGACGGCGAACGCGAAGAGGAGCGAGAGCCCACAAGCGGTGGTGCCGAAGTTTGGCAAGGCGGCACTTCGCACGGCGATGGCCGCGAGGAGCACGGCGAGCACGATGAGCCTCGCCGAGCGCCGCCATCTGTGCGCGACGAAGAAGGCGGCGATCGGCACCGTGCTGAAGAAGAGCGCCTGCGCAAAGCCACCGCCTTCGACGCGGTCGCCATTCCAGATCGCAACGTCCGCAAGGACGGCGACGGCGAGCGCGCCGGCGAGCTCCTTGGTGCGCATCGGGACCGTGCGAGCGCGTGCGCGAGGAAGGACCTGGGGCACGGACGGTATAGGTCGATAGGGCGCCCGCGGATCGTAGAGTTGCGGCGTCGCGCCAACGCCGTGCGCGACGGGCGCGATGGGCACGAGCGCCGAGGCGCTATTCGGAGGTACGGGAGGTGGGCTCGTCTGCATGCATCGTTGAACGGGATAGGCATGCGTTTTCTTCGTCCACCGGACAGCTACCCGCGGCCGTTCACGTTCGGTTTTCGACCGTTCGGTTCGCGCCCAAGATCTCAGAGCGCGTCTCCCGGTGCATTGATACCCTTGAGCACGCGTGGTGGACGAAATCCTCGAAGTCCTTGGATCGACTGTGCGAGGTCTGACGGACCCGCGTCGCGCGGTGCCGATCGCGCTCGTCGTCATGCCGCTGACGCTGATTCAGGGCATCTACAGTCACGATCCGTTCGCGGTGCCGCTGGCGCTCCTCTTGTGCGGGAGCTTCTTGCTCGTCGGTCCCGCGCTCTGGCGCGCGCTGTTTCCGATGGACGATCCGCTAGACCGCTTTCAAGTTGACGCGAGTTCGAGGCGGCCGGCGAGGAGCGGACCGGAACAGCCTGCTTCGGCTTTGAGGACCGCACCGCAGCCGCCAACGATGAAATCGCGTCAAATCGAAAGC
>Ga0123357_10000231_pt1 | contig 52963 bp, 41 predicted proteins | sample TergutEmb28metaG_FD_89873 | JGI IMG/M metagenome (GOLD analysis project Ga0123357, IMG submission 89873) | Embiratermes neotenicus P4 segment gut microbial communities from Petit-Saut dam, French Guiana - Emb289 P4 | ecosystem: Host-associated > Arthropoda: Insects > Digestive system > Gut ...
AGATAAAAGCAACAAAGTTACACGGGCGTTGATCGGTTGGCTGACATCGCTGTATAATTATACCTGCCGTCGCCGGATGGCTACGATCATTGCTTTTATTGTCCTGTTTTGCGTATGCTTAACGCGATTCCTGTTTTTGGGAACGGAATTTATTCCGAGCATGAACGAAGGAGCTGTTTATATCCGCGCTACGCTGCCCAATAGCGTCAATCTCAACGAGAGCGTGAAACTCACGAAAGAGATGAAAGCAAAACTCCGGAAATTTGACGAAGTAGATTTTATTCTTACCCAAACCGGTCGCCCCAATGACGGAACAGACGCCACAGGATTTTTCAATATTGAATTTCATATCGAATTAAAACCGAAATCCCAGTGGAAACAGAATATAACGAAAGATAAATTAATTGAGCAGATTCAAGACTCTTTGGTGATTTATCCCGGAATTATTTTCGGTTTTTCGCAACCCATTCAGGATAACGTTGAAGAATATGTTGCCGGCGTAAAAAGCGCGCTTGTAATCAAAATTTTCGGCAACGACCTGAAGGAGTTGGAAGCGACAGCCGACAAAACTGCCGAAACGATTAAGAACGTAAGAGGAATCGAAGACGTCAATGTTTTCCGTTCAATAGGTTTGCCCGAATTGCAGATTAAGCCGCAGGAATCCAAAATGGCTCAATACGCAGTTTCCAAAGCGGATGCACAGGCAGTTATCGAAATGGCGATAGGCGGTAAGGCGGCAACGACTTTCTACGAAAATGAGCGGACTTTCGACGTCATGCTCCGTTTTGAACAGCAATTCCGTAACGACGAACAGAAAATCGGCGATATACTGATTCCCACTATGGACGGCAAGCAGGTGCCGCTGAAAGAAATTGCCGATATTAAATTTGTTACGGGTCCTGCGTTTATTTACCGCGAAGGCAGTAGCCGGTATGTCGGCGTAGGTTTCAGTATCCGCGACCGCGACCTCGGCTCGACGATAGCCGAAGCGCAAAAGAAAGTAGCCCAAAGTGTTATTTTGCCTGAAGGCAGTAAAATGGAATGGAAAGGCGAATTTGAAAGTCAGCAAAGGGCAACCAAACGTCTTGCAGTGGTTGTACCCGCCGTCCTGATTCTGATTTTGTTTCTGCTCTATATGAATTTCGGCAAAGTGAAAGATACGCTTATCGCTGCAAGTACAATGCCTTACGCATTCATTGGAGGATTTATTTCGCTGTGGGTATCAGGTATTCCATTTGGGATTTCGGCAGGCATCGGATTTATTATTCTGTTTGGAATTGTGTCTATAAACTCCATTTTGCTCACTGCGCTGATGAAGTCGTTGCTGAAACAGCATCACGACATTAAATATGCTATCAATGAAGCGGTTAGAACACGGCTGAGAGCCATACTGATGATTTCGTTGATGGGTTCGGCAGGATTATTCCCGGCAGCGCTCTCGACAGGTATGGGTTCAGAAGTGCAAAAGCCTTTGGCAGTGATGATTGTCGGCGGCATTCTGATATGTCTTGTGCTTTCGTTTACGGTGTTGCCGCAGGTGTTTTATTATTCGTATCGGAAGAGCCGGTATAATCAGGAGCCGGTAGAAATTGCTCCACAGGGTTAGTACACAAGCTCGTATTCAATAAATGAAAACGGATAGGGATTTTTTTCATCGGCAGGAAATGTTTCCCTGTCTATTTCCAGCCAACGATTCAGGTCAATGGGCGGAAAAAAAGCGTCGGCATCGGGAAAAGAAGCATGAATCCGTGTAATGTAGAGTTTCTCGGCAATGGATAAAGCTTGTGCGTAAATTTGAGCGCCTCCCGTAATAAAGACTTCCGTTTCAGTCATGGATTTCAATAACGCTTGATCCAAAGACGAATAGACTTCAGCACCTTCAATTACCAAGGTTTTATTGCGACTGATAACGATGTTTCGCCGGTTGGGAAGCGCCCCGTTGGGTAACGATTCAAACGTTTTGCGACCCATGATAACTGTATGTCCCGACGTAATCGCTTTGAAGCGCTTCAAGTCGGAAGGCAGATGGCACAATAAGCGATTGTTTCTACCGATTTCGTTGTTTTTTCCGAGAACGGCGATCAATGATATAATCATACGGATACGGTTCCTTTAATAGAGGGGTAAGGGTTATATCCTTCCAATTCAAAATCTTCGTAGCGAAAATCGAAAATCGATTTTACTTCGGGATTGATTTTCATTACCGGCAACGGGCGCGGTTCGCGAGTCAATTGAAGTTTCACCTGTTCCAAGTGATTCAAATAAATATGAGCATCGCCGAACGTGTGCACAAAATCGCCGGGTTGAAGTCCGGCCACTTGCGCCATCATTTGCAGTAGCAGCGCATACGAAGCAATGTTAAACGGAACACCCAGAAAGATATCCGCGCTTCGCTGATACAATTGCAGGGAAAGTTTTCCTTCGGCTACGTAAAACTGAAAAAAGCAATGGCAAGGTGGTAATTTCATGGCAGGGATGGCAGCTACGTTCCAGGCATTGACAATGATCCGACGCGAATTGGGATTATTGTTGAGAGAATCAACAGCCTGGCTTATCTGATCGATGGTTCCTCCCGAATAATCAGGCCAGGAACGCCATTGCAAACCGTAAATCGGACCCAAGTCGCCGTTCGCATCCGCCCATTCGTCCCATATTCGAACGCTATGTTCGTTCAAATACCGGATGTTGGTGTCTCCTTTCAAAAACCACAGCAATTCGTAAATGATGGACTTCAAGTGCAGTTTTTTAGTCGTGAGAACAGGAAATCCTTCCGATAAATCAAAACGCATTTGATGCCCGAATATACTGAGGGTTCCCGTTCCCGTCCGGTCTTCTTTTTTTACACCTTCGGAAAGCACCCTGTTTAATAAATCCAAATATTGTATCACGAAGCGGTTGCTTTTTTAATTTGACTGACACAGAAAATGAACAAAGCGAACGAAGCGACAGCAAGCCACCAGGTACTACCGGAGCCAATGGTATCGATTTTTTGCAATTCATCGGGTGTATTCCGGAACAGGTAATACCCTGCAATGGATATAAAATTATTGACAAAATGCGCCCACACGGGAATCCAGATTGTTTTCGTAAAGTACATCAGGTAACCTAACCAGGCGCCCAAGAACATGCGGGTAATAAATCCGTAAAACTGGAGATGAATAGCGCTGAACAAAATGGCGACTATCCAGATAATTACATGTGGATTCCGGATCACTCTTCCGAAAAGGGTTTGTAATAATCCCCTGAACATAAATTCTTCACACAGGGCTGCAATCACACAAATAATCAGAATATTCAATACTATAGTCGGGATGTTGTTCGTATCTAATAATAAATGAGTCAATCGGTCGGCCGCAGCTTCCGTTTCTTTCATCCAGGTTTCAATTCCTTTGAGCGCTTCCGGAAATACCATTTGCTGATTGAGAGCGTAAGTCCAATTCAGAAAAGGAACAGCCACGATCATGCTGATAGCTGTCCAAATGACTATCCTTTGACGAATCGGCTGGTCGATTCCAAAATAGGCTTTATAATTATCGCTAAACAACCAGGCGCCAATGATGGCCGGAAACAGAAAAACGCCCAACGATTGCAAGAATTGCGTCCCCCGCATTAAATCGGGATAATCGGATAGATTTTGCAGTACTTCGCTTAACGCTTCTAACGATGTCCCCGTTTTGAAGAGAAGAAATAATAAAATGAGAAAGGAAGAAAAAAGCGTACATGCTGAAATGAGTACAAAAAGCATTAAAAATTGTACAAGTACCGGAGCATTTTTAAACGAAGCTTTTAGAAACATGCTAATTCATAATTTATAATTCATAATTACTTTAGTCTCTGTCGGAAAAATATTTCCGGAATTGATTGCGCTCATGCAGAGAAGGGTCTATCAAGCAAATCGAATTCACCTTGCCTTTAAATTCCTCGATAGAACGGAAATTCTTCGTGTACATCCATTCTTCAATACCCCGTTTCATGACCGAAATAATTTCATTTCCATGCAGATAAACCGTGCTGCATACTTCAACGGCGGATGCTCCGCTGAGAATACATTTAATAACTCCCTCCCAATCGTGAATTCCGGTACAGGATGCGATGGAGAGATCGGGCAGTTTATTGCTGACAATGGGTGTCCATCGCAGCGTATCCGCAATATCCGTGGTGGAACTGAAAACATCGCCGGAGTGAATTTGCATGCGATTAATATCCACGTCCGGCTGGTAGAATCGGCTGAACAAGACGGTTCCTTTGGCTCCTGTCGTTTGTAAATCATTCGCCAATTGAACAATGTGGCTGAAATACTTACTCATTTTTATAATGACGGGAATAGAAATGAGCGCCTTCACCTTTTCTGTAATCTGCAAATAGATTTGTTCAATCAAATGGTTATAGCCCTTATTTTCGGTAGATAATTCGAAAATATTCAGTTCAATCGCATCAGCGCCCGCCATTTCGATCTGACGGGTAAAATGAACCCAATTACCTACTTTGTGGCAGATGATGCTGGCAATTACAGGAATGTGGCATCGCTTTTTTGTTTCTTTGATTAATTGCAGATAATCGGCAATTTGTATGCTTTTTTCACTTCGACTGACAAGGCCGTTTTCCGAAGAAAGGAGCTGAGTGGCAGGATTCGTCTGCATTTCAATTTGCTCTTCATATATCGATTGCAGAACAATTGCGCCCGCTCCGGCTTTTTCAAGTTCTTTGTTTTTTTCAACGGTAGCGGTTAAGCCTGAACTCGCAATAATGATTGGATTAGGTAAACTTAAACCGGCAAACGTTGTCTTCAAAAAATTCATCATATTATATTCCCGTGTGTAATAACAAGCACAAAGCTATTAAATTTTATAGATATATACTAATTTCATCGGTAAATAATTTATTTTTTTTACGCTTAGCGAGACCCAAACAGTTTGCTGCCAATGCGAATCATGGAACTTCCTTCTTCAACGGCAATCGGATAATCGTCACTCATGCCGATCGAAAGTTCGTTGAATGAATCATTGTTTACAAAATAATCCGCTTTTATCCGGTTGAAAAAACAGTGAAGTCCTCGAAACTCGTTGCGGATTTGCGTACGATCGTCTGTCAATGTCGCCATACCCATCAAACCGGCTATCTCCAGATTCGTCATGAAATGAAATGCTGCGTTTTTTAATAGCTCTTCAGCCTCGTCGTATGAAAATCCGAATTTTTGCTCTTCCCGTGCGATATGAATCTGGAGGAATACCCGCAGCTTCCGGTTCCATTTACCGGCTTCCTTATTTACTGTATCCGCTAATTTAAGGCTGTCGATCGTTTGAATGGTATGAATAAACGGGGCGATGTATTTGACTTTGTTGGCTTGCAGATGTCCGATAAAATGCCATTCGATATCTTTCGGTAAATGTTCCTGTTTAGGAAGCAGTTCCTGCACATGATTTTCCCCGAAAATGCGTTGTCCTGCCCGATACGCTTCCATGACGTCTTCTTCGGAATGAAATTTGGAAACGGCAAGCAAGCGGACGTTTTCCGGCAATTCGCTTTTCAACAGATAAAGTTTTTCTGCAATATCCATTGTTTATTCACTGGATTTAGGCGAAAATGGAAAAACGTCCATAATCAGTGTTTCCGAAACGGAAGCAATAACGTAGTCGGCTAAAGTACCTTTCATTCCATTTTCCAAAACGGCAATAGCCTCTTTAATGTCCGATGCTTGCGCCAGCATTTGTGCAGCTGTCCTTTTTTCCGAACCGCTTGCTTCATCCAAAGTAATGAAAAAAACTTTGAATTTGTAGTATCGATCGCCGTTTTCATTAAAAAATAATTCGGCTATTCGCGCCCGCTTGATATCCGCCACTATTAATTCGCCGCTGACATAAGGCTTCATTTCTTCGATGATTCGCGCTTCAGCTTCCGTAAAAGAAAGCGCATCGACTAAATAAGGTTCTGTCACTCTTTTCTGGATTCCGTTTTCCATCATTTTTTCGTACGAAACTTTGCATTCAAACCAATTCATTGTTTTTCCAAATTAAATGTTCCTTTATGGTCGCCAAAGGTAATGAATTTTAAAAAGGTAACGACTGAATTGTATCGAATTTTCAAGAAATCGAATAAGCTTATCACATTGTCCTAAAAAATAAAGAATTTTTGTAACTTTGTCATTCATATTTTAGAATTGTTTGTATGTCCCACCCCATCCACCTCTACCGTGCCGAAGTAGAAAAACTGAAAGACTACGGCGGCACAAAGAAAGAAACAGCTATCCGCAACGCTTTCTACAACCTGCTGAACGATTATGCTCGTCAGCGGGGATTGGTAATGGTTGCCGAAGTCAGCATAAAAACGTCCGGCGGTAAAACCGTTACACCCGACGGAACGCTTAAAGACAGCCTCCGGCAGGATTGGGGTTATTGGGAAAGTAAGGACGAAGCCGACGACCTTGATGAAGAAATCCGCAAAAAGTTTGAAAAAGGCTATCCGAAGGATAATATCCTGTTTGAGGACAGTCGTGTTGCTGTGTTAATACAAAAAGGCGAAGAGGTTTTGCGTTGCTACATGAACGACGAAAATGCACTGCACCTCTTGCTGACTGAATTTTTCTCTTTCGAGCGTCCCGAAGTACAAAACTTCCATAAAGCCATCGAACTGTTCAAACAGGATATTCCGAAAGTGACGGAGAACATTCGGAAAATCATTATTGATGCGGCGCTATCAAACATTGCGTTTATAAAGGCGCTAACGTCTTTTTTAGAACTTTGCCGGGACAGTATCAATCCGGGCATTACGCGCGAAGACGTTTATGAAATGATTATTCAACATATTCTCACAGAAGATATTTTCAATACTATTTTTGACGAAACACAGTTTCATCGTGAAAATAATATTGCCCGCGAACTCGAATCCGTTATTGCTACGTTTTTTACAGGCAGTTTGCGGCGCGAAACGCTCCATGGAATTAAGCATTATTATGACACAATTAACGCTGCTGCCGCAGGTATTGCCGACCATCACGAAAAACAAAAGTTTCTGAAAGTCGTCTATGAAACATTTTACAAAAGCTATAATCCAAAAGCTGCCGACCGTCTCGGCGTGGTTTATACGCCCAACGAGATTGTCCGTTTCATGATTGAAAGTACCGATTATTTATTATACCAATATTTTGATAAATACCTTGAAGACCCCAACGTAGAAATCCTTGATCCGGCTACCGGAACAGGCACTTTTGTCTGCGACCTGATTGACCATATCCGCAACGAAAAATTAGAATATAAATACCGCAACGAAATCCATGCTAACGAAGTAGCCATTCTGCCATACTACATCAGCAACCTCAACATTGAATTTACCTATGCTCAAAAAATGGGTCGCTATGTGGAGTTTGAAAACCTGTGTTTTGTAGATACGCTCGACAATGTGGGATTCAGCTACAAAGGAAAACAGAGTTCGCTCGATTTCTTTTCGGAAGAAAACAGCAAGCGCATTCAAAAACAGAATGAGAAAAAAATTGCCGTCATCATCGGCAATCCGCCGTATAACGCGAATCAAGCCAACGAAAACGACAACAATAAAAATCGTGAATATCCCGAAATAGACAAACGTATTAAAGACACATTTATCAAATACAGTACTGCCCAGAAAACCAAGGTATATGATATGTATGCACGGTTTTACCGCTGGGCTTTCGACCGCTTGGATGATAATGGTATTGTGGCGTTTGTTACTAACCGCAGTTTTATCGACAGCCGTACTTTTGACGGTTTTCGAAAAACTATTCAACAGGAATTTGAGGCAGCTTACATTATTGATACTCTAAGCGATGTTCGGACAAATCCTAAAATTGCCGGAACAACACATAATGTATTTGGCATACAAACAGGGGTGGCGATTATGTTTTTAGTAAAGAGATTGAATCACGAAAACAAAAAATGTAAGATACATTACTTTGTGCTGGATGACTTTTGGCGCAGAGGGCAAAAGTTGCAGTGGCTCACTCAAAATCAGTTAAGAAATATTCCTTTTGAAATCATTCGCCCCGACAAAAACAATCATTGGATTAATCTTGCGGATACTGATTTTGAAAGTTTATTACCGCTTAACAGTCCTTCAAATCCAGCACAATCAGTATTCTATCTTGATGGATTAGGAATTTCAACCAATAGAGATGAATGGGTTTATGATTTTAATAAAAATGAATTGCAGAAAAAACTGGAATTTTTTATTGATAATTATTCAAAACTACTCTCAGAAAGCAATAAGGAATATCCGGATGTTATAAAATGGAGTCGCGATTTGAAAAGAAAATTTGACAATAAAAGGCCTATCCTATTTAATGAGAAAAATATAATTGATTCATCTTATCGCCCCTATATCAAAAAAAAGTTCTTTGCAAACAAAACAATGATTGATCGATTGACTGAAAACCAAATTTCTTTTTTGGGAGAGTGCTTTAATGAGTCAAATTTATTAATCAACATAAATCATTCCTCAAGTAAAGATTTCAATATAATTGTAACAAATACCTTAACTGATTTACATTACAACGGCGATACCCGCTGCCTCCCCCTCTACCGTTACGACAAAAGCGGCAACCGCATTGACAACATCACCGATTGGGGATATGAACAGTTTGTTGCGCACTATGCTACGGACAAGGAGGCATGCCCTCTTGTTAAAAAAGACATATTTCATTACATTTACGCTGTTTTGCATCATCCCGCCTACCGCAAAAAATATGAACTGAACCTGAAACGCGAATTTCCGCGCATCCCGTTTTATGATAATTTTTATCAATGGGCAAATTGGGGCGAGCAGTTGGTGAATTTGCACATCAATTACGAAACGGCTGAACCCTATCCGTTGAGCGAAAAGGTAGTTACCAATGGGTCATGCCTCATTGCTAAACCTAAATTGAAAGCAGACAAGGAAGCAGGTGTTATCATTTTAGACGAACAAACCGAATTGCACGGTATTCCTTCGATTGCATGGGATTATAAACTTGGCAACCGTAGCGCATTAGAATGGATTCTCGACCAGTATCAGGAAAAGAAACCCAAAGACCCAATCCTTGCTGAAAAATTTAACACCTATCGCTTTGTCGATTACAAAGAACAGGTAGTGGATTTATTGAAACGGGTTTGTACCGTCAGCGTGGAAACAATGAAAATTATTAAAGAAATGTATCAATAAAAGATAACCTCGATGGCAGAGGCACGCTCACTAATAAAAGACAGCGCCATTTACGGCGGAAGTACGATCCTGGTAAAAATGGTTAATTGGTTGTTAACCACATTTTTTACTTATACGCTTGTCAAAAGTGAGTTTGGTATGATGACCAACCTTTACGGATATGTGGCTCTGTTAGTCATCATTTTGACTTTTGGAATGGAAACCGGCTTCTTCCGTTTCGCTTCCCAAACGGATAAATACAAACCTTATACGGTATATGCAACATCGTTGATTAACGTAACGGCCATCGTATGCTTATTCCTGATTGTATTCCTTGGATTTTTCAATCAGATTCGGCCTTTTATCTGGAGCGCAGAAATTCCAACTACGTACATTCTGTTAATAATTGCTATTTTATGCTTTGATACCCTCTGCGCTGTTCCCCTTGCCTATTTACGCTATAAAAAAAGGCCTCTGCGTTTTGGATTCCTGAATAGTTTAAATGTCATCCTTTATACCCTGTTTTGTGTGTTTTTTTTAGTGGTATGCCCACATATTCATACATATCATCCGGATTTAATTTCCTGGTTTTGGCGGGATCATTTCAAGCTGGGTTATGTATTTGTATCCAATTTGCTTGCAGTCGGCATACAGACGCTTTGTCTGCTGCCCGATGTGACCGGATTCAAATATACATTCGATTGGGCGCTGGCAAAAAAAATGCTCCGCTACTGTTTTCCACTAATGCTTATGGGCATTGCCGGGATGAGCAATCAAGTCGTTGACAAACTGATATTCCCTGCAGTTTATCCGGATTCGGGTAAAACCTTTGATGAGTTGGGCGTATACAGTGCCTGTTTCAAGATTGCCTTAATTATGATGCTGTTTACCCAGGCATTTCGCTATGCTTACGAGCCTTTTGTTTTTGAAAAAAGCAGAGAGAAAAATGCCGCCCAATCGTATGCCGGCATCATGAAATATTTCCTCATTATGGGTTTATTGGTTTTTATGGGTACAACGTTTTATTTAGACATTATTAAATACTTTATCAGTCCCAACTATTTTGTCGCATTACCGGTTGTTCCCATTGTATTGATGGGCGAATTGTTTTTCGCCGTTTATTTCAATTTATCTGTCTGGTATAAAATAACGGACAAAACGTATTGGGGCAGTATTTTTTCAATTATAAGTTTTGTCTTGATCATTGTCTTGAATGTAGTTTTTATTCCTAAATACAGTTACATGGCTTGTGCCTGGGCATCGTTCGCCGGGAATGGTTTGATAATGCTGTTCTCGTATTTTATCGGGCAAAAACAGTATCCGATAAAATACGATTTGAAAAGCATCTTCCTGTATTCAGGCGTTGCCCTGCTGTTGTATGGCATCGCCGTATTTGTTCCGATAGAAAATTTAGCGCTTCGTTTGGGTTTTAGAACCATTTTAATCGGAATTTATTTAACTTTGTTGATCAAACGGGATTTGCCTTTAAAGGAAATTCCCTGCATAAACACGATTATTAAGCGACAACGGAAATGAATATAGCGGCATTGGTATCGGGAGGTGTGGATAGTTCGGTAGTGGTTCATCTTTTAAAAGAAGCCGGATACGACCCTGCCATCTTCTACATAAAAATCGGGATGGAAGACAAAGAGGGTTTTATTGATTGCCCGTCGGAAGAAGACATTGAAATGACTACTTACATTGCCCGAAAGTATGGCTGCAAGATGGAAGTCGTCTCACTACACAAAGAATACTGGGACAATGTGATTCATTACACCATCGATGCCGTCCGGCGCGGCCTGACGCCCAATCCCGATATGATGTGCAACAAACTGATTAAGTTCGGCGTGTTTGAGCAAAAGTGGGGACATGCTTTCGACCGGATTGCCACCGGTCATTATGCAACCACTACCGAAATAAATAATAAGATATACCTTTCCACCGCTGCCGACAAAGTCAAAGACCAGACCTATTTTCTTGGACAGGTAAACTATTTGCAGGTTTCCAAACTGATGTTTCCCATTGGCCATCTGCAAAAAAAAGAAGTGCGGGCTATTGCTACGGTACAGGGACTTCCGAGCGCCGGCCGTAAAGACAGTCAAGGGATTTGCTTTCTTGGAAAAATTAATTACAACGATTTTATCCGTCGTTATTTGGGCGAACATCCCGGTAAAATTGTCGAATGGGAAACAGGCAAAGTGTTGGGTAAACACAAAGGATACTGGTTTCATACCATTGGACAACGGAAGGGTCTGTATCTGAGCGGCGGTCCCTGGTTTGTTATTAAAAAGGATGTGGAACAGAATATTATCTACGTCTCCAACGGATACGATCCGGAAACGCAGTATGGTAAAACGGTGAACCTGCAAGGATTCGGGTTCATTACCGAAGACCCTTGGGGCGATTTTTCCGGTGAGAAGGATATCGCATTCAAAATCCGGCACACTCCTGAATTTACTTTTGGAACCATCCGGCGAATCGGCGATGTTTACCGCATCGAGTCGGACGATAAAATACAGGGAATCGCTGCCGGACAATTCGGGGTGGTCTATGACCGGGATTGCCGTCTGTGTCTCGGTAGCGGAATGATTATTGACGAATAAACTATAAAATTATACTTTTATGATGCAATGGATAGAAACGTACAATTTAACGGGAATCATCATCGGTCTGATGACCTTTTTGATTATCGGACTTTTTCATCCCTTAGTTATTAAAGGAGAATACTATTTTGGCGTAAAATGCTGGTGGGTTTTTCTGCTTCTGGGAATCGGCGGAATTATTGCGGCCTTGTTATTTCACCATGTCATTCTGTCGACTTTCTGCGGCGTTTTTGCCTTCTCGTCCTTCTGGTCGATCGGCGAACTTTTTCAGCAAAAGAAGCGCGTCGAAAAAGGGTGGTTTCCGAAAAGGAAAAAATGAAAAACTTTTTACCTCAATTAGGTCGGGATTCCTGAAATGAGAATCAGGATTTAGGAATCAGAAGATTCGCATAAATCACGTAGCAACCGTAAACGAAACACAAGCCGGAAGAAACGAGAATCAATACCGTACGCAGCACCTTCGATCCCATCAGTTTTTTGGAGAAAGGAACGCTGAATATTCCGGCTACGAGTGTCATCCCCACCATCGTGCCTAATCCGAAAATCACTAAATACAGAATGCTGTTGGCAATGGATTCGATTTGAGTCATAATCAATACCACCAGTGTACCGCTGCCGGCTAAACCGTGTACAATGCCAATACCATACGACGCCTTGTGCAAATTTTTACCTCTCAGATGAATATGCGTATGCAAATGCCGGTTTTCGCCTGCGTGTTCGTGTGTGTGTTTATGAAACGAAAGGGCGGTCTGTTCATCCCGCAAAAAAAGATAAAGCCGGTAGGAAGCAACAACGATCAGCATAAGTCCTACGGAGGCTTCAAAATAAGAAAAGGCGCCCTCGGGAATATGCACTTTGAATACAATCATAATCACTCCTACTAAAAAAATGGTAGACGTGTGTCCCAGTCCCCAGAATATACCATCCTTAACGGCCGGCAGCAGTTTGGTACGTTGCGACACGATGTTGGTAACCGCTAAAATATGATCTGCTTCAAAAGCATGGAGAAGGCCTTCGTATAAGGCATATAAGAGAAGAATAATCAAAGGTAACTGTGCCATTGTATGTTCGAATTAAAGGATAAAACCGGTAGCAAAAATAGAATAATTTCGGAAGATAAAAAAGATTTCGCCCTAAAAAGTAGCGCAGAGCTAAAAAAAGAGGGTACTCTGCGAATATTTATCTATCTTTGGCATGGTTTTCACACAAGTATTTTATGGATAAACTTGAACGGTTAAAGAACAACTTGCAAGCCTACGGAAAGCTTTGCATCGCTTATTCCGGCGGAGTTGACTCCGCTTTTTTATTATCTGTTGCCTCCGGTGTATTAGCCGGAAATGTGTTAGCCGTATTAATCGACTCTCCGGTATTGGCTCGCCGCGACCGGAAAGAAGCAATCGACTTTTTGGAAAAAGCAGGCGTCAGGTACGAGGTTATCGCCGGCGATCCTTTCGTTTCTCCGGAGTTTGGCGATAACCTCCGGATGCGGTGCTATTACTGCAAAAAGCGGAATTATCAATCCATCTTGGAAATTGCCAAACGAAACGGGATCGATGATGTAGCCGACGGCCAGAATGCCGATGACGCCCAATCGGAAGACCGCCCCGGATCGATAGCCGCCAAAGAATTGGGAGTGATAAGCCCGCTTATCGATTGCGGATTGACCAAGGAAGATATTCGTTTTTACAGTAAACAACTTGGATTGGTAACGTGGGATAAACCGTCGAATGCCTGTCTTGCCACGCGCCTTCCCTTTGGCTTTCCAATCACGAAGGAACGGTTGGCTATTGTTGAAGCGGCCGAAGAAGCGCTTCGCCGGCGAGGTATGGAAGGTTGCAGGGTGCGCTGGCACGATGCCATCGCCCGCATCGAAGCGCCGCGTCGCTTTTTTGAACCGCTATTGAATACTCAGGCAATCGTTGATGAAATCAAAGCGCTCGGTTTCAAATACGTCACCTTGGATTTGGAAGGATTTCGCAGCGGAAGCATGAATTAAATCGTATGGATATTAAAAATATATTAGAGTCGGTAAAGACCGGAACGCTGTCGATAGAAGAGGCCGCCGTAAAGTTGAAAACACAGCCTTTCGACGATTTGGGATATGCTTTGGTCGATCATCACCGTCAACTGCGCAACGGTTGCCCGGAAGTGATTTTCTGCGCGGGGAAAAATGTGCAACAGGTAGAGGGAATCGTGACTAACTTGCTCGAAGTAGCCCATACGAATGTGTTGGCAACACGGGCAACAGAAGAAATGGCAGATGCTGTCCGCCGAATTTATCCGGATGCGGAATGGAATCCTTCGGCGCGCACACTGGTTATCCGGCGTCAGCCCATTGAAAAGTCGGGTATTGGAAAAATATTGGTAATCACAGCCGGGACGTCCGACATCCCTGTCGCAGACGAAGCGGTTGTCACCGCCGAATTTCTGGGTAATGAAGTCGAACGTATCTGTGATGTGGGAGTGGCGGGTATCCACCGGCTCTTTGCCAAATTGGACGACATCGTCTCCGCTACGGTGATTATCGTCATTGCAGGGATGGAAGGCGCTTTGCCGAGCGTGATCGGAGGCTTGACCGACAAACCCGTCATTGCCGTGCCGACAAGCGTTGGTTACGGAACCAGCTTCGGCGGAATCACGGCTTTGCTGTCGATGCTTAATTCGTGTGCAAACGGAATTTCGGTAGTCAATATCGACAATGGGTTCGGGGCGGCTTATATTGCGAACAGTATAAATAAATTGAGAATTAAGAATTGAGAATTGAGAATTGAGAATGATGAAGATTTTGTATTTTGATTGTTTTTCGGGCATCAGTGGAGATATGACCTTGGCTGCGCTGGTCGATTTGGGTGTAGACCCAAAGGCGTTGACAGATGAATTGCAGAAATTAAACCTGCCCGGATGGAGAATGGAATTTTCGGATACCGCTAAAAACGGTATTCGCGCCAAACAAGTGGACGTTATTTTGGAAGAACCGGAACATTCTCATTCGCATTTCCATTTCCTTTCCCATACCCATTCGCATCATTCCCACGAACAGGAACATGTGCACCGTAGCATGGCCGACATCGCCTCCCTGATCGACCGCAGCTCTATTTCTGCCACAGCGAAAGACCTGTCGAAACGAATCTTTATGCGCTTAGCCATTGCTGAGGCTAAAGTGCATGGAACGACACCCGACCAGGTGCACTTTCACGAAGTAGGCGCTGTTGATTCGATTATCGATATCGTGGGAGCCGCTATTTGTCTCGATCGCTTATCGCCCGACCGGATTTGCGCTTCCGTCTTGCATGATGGCTACGGCTTTACGCAATGTCAGCATGGTACCATTCCCGTTCCGGTTCCTGCCGTTACCGAAATGCTTGCTGCGCGAGGCGTGAGCTTCCGCCGGTTAGACATCGAAGGCGAATTGATGACGCCTACCGGCGCCGCTATTGTCCTGGAAGTGGCGGAAAGCTTTGGAACAATGCCGGAAATGCAACGAATGAAAACCGGTTACGGCGCAGGAAAAAAAGATTTTTCCCTTCCGAATGTTTTGAGGGTCTTTTGGGGAGAATCGCCGGACGTCGCACCGTCCGATTCCATTACCATCATTGAAACCAATATCGACGATATGACTCCGGAAATAGGAGGGTATGTCATGGAACGGCTCTTTGAAGCGGGCGCTAAAGATGTTTACTTTACGCCGGTTTATATGAAAAAGAATCGCCCGGCAATGCAAATAACCGTCCTTTGCGACGAAGCCCGATTGCCCCGAATGGAGCAAATTTTATTTACCGAAACTTCTACCATCGGTTTGCGGAAATACCAGGCCACCCGAACCTGCTTGCCTCGAGAAATCGTCACGGTAACGACCCCGTACGGTGATGTTCAAGCCAAAAAAGTCTCGTACGATTCCACAACCCGCATCGCTATTGAATACGACGATGCCTGTCGTTTAGCGAAAGTGAAAAACGTGCCGTTAGCTGCGATTTATAATAGCTTTAGAGAATGCAGACACGAAGGATAGCTCGTGTGATATTTCAGCTCAAAAATAATATGTTAAATAATTTGATTTTATTTATTGCCCGCTCGCAATGACATGCTAAGCAATGGCCAAAGTTAAAATACTAATCTTCACTTCCGGCGATTTTAACACACTGTGAGCGACGGCTTCCAAGGTCGATCCGGTAGTTAAGACATCATCAATGAGTAAAACATGTTTTCCTTCGAATAACTTCACGTTGTTCAGATTGAACAGGTTTTGAGTATTTTTCCATCGATCGAACAGCCCTTTCTTCGTTTGGCTTGTATTGGCTTTTTCTCTGAAAACATTCTTTGTTTCGATCGGAATATTCGTTACGTTGGCAATTCCTTCTGCTATTTTCAACGCTTGATTAAATCCCCGTTTTTTTTCTTTCGAGCGATGAAGAGGAACAGGTACCAAATAATCGATCCCTTGAAAAAAACCGCTTGAAATCATGTCTTTAGCAAGATAAGCTCCTATCCATTCGCCTAAATTCCGGTTGCCTCTGTATTTAATTTCGGCAATTAACTTTTGGGCAACTCCTCCTTTGTTGTAGTAAAAATAAGATGAGGCTCTTTCTATTGACACTTTTCCTGCCAAACGGTCGATGGCCGGATTCTCGGGAATGAAGTGATAATTCGTTCTCGGAAGTTTCAAAAAACAGGAATAACAGAAGAACTTCTCGCTTTCAATCAATGGCTCTCCACAAATCACACAGAGCTCAGGATAAAGCAGCGAAATAAAATTCGCTAATAACGTTCGAATCCTCATAATCGCAGGTATTATTGGTTTATATGATACTCTTTATCTTATCATCGAGTTCTTCTAACGCTTTTCGTAGGTGTAGAAGGCGTTGATGATTTTACCGCTTTGGGTTTTTCTTCTTTTTCTTTTTTAGCGCTCGCGGCTTTATTGTTTTCTGCTTTATTACTTGTTGTTTTACTGCCTTCTGCTTTGGAACTCCCTTTTTTTACGCTCTTGGCGGTAACCACTTTGGTTGTATCATCCTGCACCCACAATTGCTCTTTAAACGCTTTGAGTTGATTTTCAATGCTGTCTTGAGCTAATTTCAGTCTTTCGGGGTCGTCGCCGACTTGTTGCGCCAGACTTTGGTCTTTCAAATTAACCGTTTTTATTATGTCCCCCTGATACATACCTTTGGAAAAAAAGTCGTCAACAGAATAAGTCATCACATTGTTGTAATTAGAAGTCATTATCATTGTACGCGAAAGATAGGGTCGCAGATTTTCGTAAGGAATCCAAAACAAAGCATTTCTCGTCGTATCTCCAATATTATAATCTTTCTGCACCAACATGGGACAAATGGCAATAACATGTGATTTATAAGTACCGGTTGCAGCGTCGAAATACCAACCTTCTTTGATTCGGTATTCCAAAACTTCCGAACTCGGAATATCGTTATTATCCACAATGTAGTGGATATTATCGCCGGTTCCCTGTTTCTGATAAAGCACCTGATATTTTTTAAGAATATCTTCAAAATTTACTTTTTGCTCGTCAGTAAACACTTCCTGTCCACCAACAAGATAATTATATGCAGTAATTTTTCCATCAGCCATTAATTTAAATAGGGTTGTAAACAGATTCACTCGATCGCCAATGGGTTGTACAGGATAGTACAAAGCAGCGTTACTTTCTTTATTTAAATCAATACTTCTGTACATTTCGCGTAACCAAACGACATGGGCCGGCGCTTTGGATGCTTCTTCATTTTTTATTTTTGCTCTCTCGGTTAATCCCGAAGTACCATTAGCTGCAGCTGCCGCTTCCTCAGCGCGCTGACGGGGAGGAACGCGACGTTGATTTTGATTGGTTTGATTCTGATTTGCCGGACTCTGGCTCTGATTTGCCGGCGACTGAGCCTGAATGTGACTTGGCGTTTGAGGCTGAGTTTGAGGCTGATTTGGCGTCTGAGGCTGTGCCTGGGCATGACTTGTCGTTTGGGGCTTAGCCTGAGGTTGAACTTGACTTTGATTCTGATTTTGCGAGAATCCTGTCGAGTAACAAACCATGCACACTAAGACCAGACCGATGATATGTAATGATTTCATAATGAATTATGAATTATAAATTATAAATTATGAGTTATCAATTAATAATAATTTCCAAAGGCGATTTCAAAGGAGGTCTTTCAATACCATCGGGTCCGCGTGTAACCATTCCTCTAATCAACACGGTTTTTCCCCGCGACAAACTACGTATCAACGCTTTTTGACGGTCGGAGAAACGGGCGCCATCCGATAATTCCTTAACCGTTGCTCCCATATTGTCGGTAGTGCTGACTTCAAAACGCAAAACGGTAAAGGCCATTTTCAGTATTCCGTCGTCGATTGCCGCTTCGGCAACATTCACATTGATTAGCGCTGCTTTCGATAAAGCGCCTCCATCGAACGGTAAAGGATTTCCTTCAACGGTCAGGTAGGGTTTGGGATCGGGCAACGGTCTCACCCGGAAATTGGTTTTTGCCATTTCCTGCGTACGACCGTCAACCATCTTGGCGCTTACCGAAATGACGGCTTCTTTCGCTGTGCCTGCCGGTTTAGCTACCCAAATATCATTTCCTTTGCGAGTTAACGAGCCGTTGGTCATTGTGGCCGTTACGTTGGTGCTGGCGACACCCGGAACAGCTATCCTGACATCATTATCCACGCCGCCATAAAGAACGTTCATCCATAAGGGTGCGACTGTTGCACTTGGTTCCTGTACAAAATATTGCGTCGAGAAATCGTACTTCCGGACGCTGCCGTCACCTTGAGGCATCTCAATGTATCCGGTTACAGGAAACGTTCCTGCCGAACCGGTGCCAACCACAAAGCGACCGTTTGCTTCGTCCGGCAAATAGTTACCGTTTACAAAGACTTTGGGACGTTTCGTAGAATCTTGAGCCGACAGAACAATATCGGCCTGATAAGGACTGCCGCGCATAACGGTTTGTGATTGTGGAATGACAAAAGGAGAAACTTTATTTACGCGATAATCGGTTATATCCACGTTGTTCAACAAATCGCTCAATACGGCGCCTTCTGCGTAACGAATATCATTCTGTAATTTGGTTAAGAGTGTAACGGATGCAGCTACCGGCATTTGCCAGAACATGGATTCTTCCCAGGTCTGCTTGTTTTCTTTCGCTTTTGCGGAAGGTTCCGTACTTAAATTACTTTCAATGATATTTTTAATGGTAGGGTTGGTTACTAAGGTGGCAATATACTCCCGATACGAATCAATCTGGGATTTCAATCGAGCTCCGTCGTTTTTACCATGCTCAAACATGACCTCGTAGGCAGCGTTCAAGTCGTCGGGATGTTTCAGCTTTTCAGGATCTCCTTTTTTACCATCCGACTTAATAACGATTCTATTTTTAAGATCTTGCGCATAGTTGTAGAGCGAATCGGTTCTTGTTTTCACCTCGCTTCCTTTTTCATACCATACCTTTGTTTTTTCGGGGTTGGCTATGTTGTAATTCTTCAGATCTTCGAAAACCCGTTCGTTGCGTTGGGTGGCAGATTTTACGGAACGTAACAAGCTTTCTTCTACCATTTCAAATCCGTCTAACACTTCCGTAGAAACGTTAAGCGCAAGCATTCCGATGAAAACCAGATACATCAGGTTGATCATCTTTTGCCTCGGTGAATTAGGACTGTTTACCGCCATTGTTTATATTCGTGAGTATTACACATTGGGAAATTGTGAACCGAAGTTCGGATTTCCGCCCGCTCCATACATATTCATTGTCATAGCATTTAGCAAGCGGTTGTAAACGCCGTTGAGAGCATGCAATTGCTGCGACATCTTTTCCGTTTCACTTCGGAATATCGAGCTGTCGACAATGGAACCTTCATATAAATCTTTGATTCGCATCAAGCCGGAGTTGATCCGTTCAATAGCATCAATCTGCGAGCTGATGCTTTTCAACTGGATTTCATAGATGGTGTTTAATCCCTGAATATTCCGGTTCAATGTTTCCATCTGATACACATACCCGCGCGACGATTGGTTGATACCGTCGGAATTGTCGGTAATGCTCTTATAGGAATTCAGCAGAATATCGGATACATTAGTAAGACTGTTGGTTACCGTACTGAATTTTTGCATGTTACCCGACATTTCCGTCAATTGGTCCAAATATTGCTGAGTAGCATTGGTCATTTCGGCCATTTTGGAAAGTTGATCGGCAGCGGCAGCCATTTTCTTAATACTTGCCGTCAGGGCATTGCTGTCTTCTTCCGAAATTTCGACGGCATTGGGTATTCCAAACGATTGATGAACTTGTCCTGCAGACATTGCTTCCGCTGCTGCAACTGCATTCCCCGGTACTTGATGACCACCTCCTGCTCCTGCTCCACCGCTTCCATAACCTCCGCCTCCTCCGGAAAAGCCGCCGAAACCTCCGCCTCCAATGATAATCGGACCGCTACCTCCTGCTCCACCACCTCTGCCGGCGGCAGCAGCTGCTGCTGCAACGCCTGTGGGTACAGCACCTTCATTTCCTTTTCCTCCGCCGACTACAACCGAGCCGCCTCCTCCGCCATTGCCAAATGCAGGACGGTCGCCTTCATCGTTCGTATCCAAGACAGGAAATACTCTATCCCACTGATAATCTTTAATCGGAGAGTCGAATGCCGAGATAATAAACACAAAGAATTCCGTAGTCATACCGGTTGTAAGCAAGATAGTGCCTAAATTGTATGGCCAATGGTTAATTTTTGCCAAAGCGCCAATAATTACGATGGCAGCTCCCAAGCTATAAAATATTTGAAAAAACCTTTTTCCATTATCGCCGGATAAAAACTTCTCGACGATATTATGATATCTATTCTTAAATCCCATATTGATTATGAATTATTTATTTACTTTTGGCACTTTTACTTTTTACTTTTGAGAATCCTACCTGGGTACGAACACAGCGGAATCCGATATAGGAGCGCTGCTCGTTCTGATATTCGAATGTACGCACATCGGAGCGGATAAAATGGGCGGGATCTTTCCACGACCCGCCACGTACTACCTTTTTCTTCATGGCATACGGGTCTTCTTTGGCTGCATTGTAGCGATATTCCGGATTGATATCGCTCATGATTTCAGGCCCGGATTCCAGAAAGGCGGTCGATGTCCATTCGGCAACGTTTCCCGCCATATCATACAAACCGAATTCATTGGGAGAATAAGAAGCCACTTTGGCCGTAATGAGGTGACCGTCTTTCGTATAGTTTCCATCGCCCGGTTTGAAATTAGCTAAAAAACAATCTTTCGCACTTGTCACGCCTTGAAATTTCCAAGGATAGATATTTTCCGTTTTCCCGGATCGAGCGGCATATTCAAATTCTGCTTCCGTCGGCAACCGGTAAGGCTCAATCGAATTTCTGAAATTTCCATCCAACGAACGTTTCAAAAACTCGGTTCGCCAATGGCAAAAAGCATTGGCCTGTTCCCACGAAACGCCTACCACCGGATAGTCGTTATATCCCGGATGATTGAAATACAAACGCATGTAGGTCTCATTATTTGCATTGTTAAAATCATTGACCCAACAGGTTTCATCGGGATAAATATTAATAATATAGGTATTCAGAAAGTCCCAAATAGAACTTAACGGTCGAGTGATTGTCTCGGAAATAATTTTGCCGTCTTCATTGATATAAGCCGTATCTTTTGAAATCATGATCACTTCGTTCGGATCAACGGTTATATCCGTATTTTTTACTCTTTCGGCCGGGTCCAAGCGGTTTCTCCTCAACGCATAGCCAACGGCGTCAAAAATCGAGTACCGGTAAATCATCTGCTTGGGGTCTAATTTAACTTCTCCTGTAATCGGATTCTTCCAATTGACGCTATGAATAGCATTCAGTTCGTCTTCATTGGCACGTCGTTCGGTAGGAATAGGCCTGCGCCAATCCAAAACCGGAGGATCGATCGGATCTCCGTTTTTATCTTCTGTTATTTTATACAAATCATTTCCTCCGAAAGCAGGATCAAAAAGCCGTTCCCGAATAATAGAATCCCTCACCCAATAGACGAATTGTCTATACTCCGCATTGGTTATCTCGGTTTCATCCATCCAAAAAGCATCAATGGAAACCCCCTTGGGATTTTGATAAATACCCCAAAGGGAATCTTTTTCAGCAGGACCCATTTCAAAAGAGCCGCGTTTTATCAATACCATCCCGTACGGATTAGGTTCACTCCAATTAGGAGCGCTCACCCCTGTAAGTTCACCTCCATCGCCTGAAAAAGACCTTCCGCAGGAGACAAGGAGAATAGCTGTCATGGCTATGATAATCAATTTTTTCATCATCTATAATAATCGAACGCTTTTATGTTTGTTTTTTTTACCTTTATTTAAATCCATATCCATCGAGTAACGAAGAAATAGTTCGTGACTACCTGTGGATGCTTTTGATATCCGTGAAATGGGGAAGTCGTAGGCATAACCCGCTTCAATCATTTTGAATTTTCCACCAAGCATAAATGTCAGTGCATCCCCTTTTCGCCAGGATAACCCGCCCCAGAACAACTTGTTGTAAACCATTCGCAAAGAAACGTCTACTTGTGTATTCAACAACATGGCTTTCATTGTGTTCGTTACAACTTTCGTTATCAAAGAATCTCCATCCAAATACAAAGAACTCATTTCCATAGTTTTTACCAACACTGTGGGTCGTAATTCTAATAACGGATTGCTTAATCGGATATTGTATCCTGCCGTAAAATAATACGTCCGGGGTATTTCAGAGGTATAGTTATCGCTCAAAGTTAACGTTGGAGCTAATAAATGATTGACCGATAATCCGGCATACCATTTTTCCTTAGAAAAGAAAAATCCCACAGCGGCGTCGATTGAATGTCCTGAAACTAATGTTCGTGGAATGGCCTCGTCGGTTTGGCTATGATAGTTGTCGTCCGGAATATCTACTTTGGTTCCATCAAACGATTGACTGATATATCCGACTTGAATGCCGGCGCTGAAAGTTCCTTTCATCATTTTTTTCTTCCAGGCATATTGTCCGGAATACACCGAGACACTGAATAAGCCACTCCGGTCGTTGTACATCGAAGCGCCGATCCCATGAACTTTCCCCAGAAAAGGAAAGGGCAACTGTATGGTCACCATCGTGGTACGCGGTGCATTTTCAATGCCCAACCATTGAATCCTGCTTAACACGGTTGCTTCCAAATTGCCTGTTTGACCTGCATACGCCGGATTAAAATAGTCAATGGCTGCCCAGTAATTACTCAGCTGCGTATCGAATTGGGCTTTCAACGGGTGAAAACCGGCTAAAACGATTACAAATGATAAGAAAAGCTTTTTTTTCATCCTCTATAATAACGCAAAGAATGATATATAATTGTACTTGGGGTGATTTTGATAATGTGATAATGGGGATGGAAATTGTTAATTTTACTCCCCGCGGGCGTTTCTTACCAGTCTGATAATCTCGCCGCTCCACAGTATAATGGACGTTACTCCGATGATGATCAACCAGTCTACCCAATGCAAAGGAGTGACGTTGAACATTTCTCCACCAAAGGTAACAATAACCCACTGACCGACAAGAATAACTCCGGCTATCAATAAAAATCCTCCGCATTGAGTAAGGATGGCAAATGCGGATTTTCCCGACATATAGGCTTTTGTGTTAAACATATTCCAAAACTGTAAAAAGACAAAAAAGGTGAAAAACAACGATAGTTCGTAGGGTGATAAACCGTTACCGGCGCTGAAGTCGAAGAAATGGCGTCCGAATTCAACGAAATCGAATTGGCGTAAGGAGGTGATGTCGGAATGCTTGAAGTACTGAAGGAGGCCAAAAAGTAAAACCACAAAGAAAAAGCCCATGCTTAGAATCGTTTTAGCCATTCCCGGAAGGATGATCGATTCCGAAGCTTTTCGCGGTTGCTCTTTCATCACTTTTTTGTCGGGAGGCAGAGAAGCCAGGGCTAAAGCGGCAAACGTATCCATAATCAGATTAACCCAAAGCATTTGTGTAACAGTCAAGGGAGATTCCGTTCCGAGAAAAGCGCCTATTAATACAATCAAACAAGCCGCTACATTAATCGTCATTTGAAACAAAATAAAACGTTGAATGTTTTGATACAATGAACGCCCCCACATCACAGCGCGGGAAATACCGGCAAACGAGTTATCCAAGATAGTAATATCGCTCGCTTCTTTGGCAACAGAAGTGCCATCGCCCATCGAAAGTCCAACTTGTGCTGCTTTCAAGGCCGGAGCATCATTAGTGCCATCGCCTGTAACAGCCACTACTTGACCTTTTTTCTGTAAAAGTTGTACTAACCGTTGTTTATCCATCGGGCGAGCGCGAGACAAAATTTTCAAATCCATGATTCGTTCCAACAATTCCTCGTCGTTCATTTGGGCAAATTCCATTCCGGTAAGATGATGCTCCTCCGGTTCGTCTTTTTTCCACAAACCGATTTGGCTGCCGATTTCTTTTGCTGTACCCGGCGTATCTCCTGTAACGATTTTTACGCTAATCCCTGCATTCAGACAATCGTTAACAGCCTCAGGCACATCGGAGCGAACCGGATCTGAAATGGCAACTATGCCTGTAAAGGTTAAATTCGCATCGCGAAGAGCGCCGTCTTGAATGTAATTTTCAGTATCTTCAATGATTTGATAGGCTAATCCAAGTGTTCGCATCGCCTTATTCTGATAATCAAATAATTGAGCATGGATGCTTTCTTTTTCGACAGGAGTTTGTTTACACAGGTTCAATACAATTTCGGGCGCTCCTTTCACGTAGAGCACTTTCCGGTTGAACACAGGCGATTGAACAATCGTTGCCATGTATTTGCGTTCCGTCGAAAAAGTCAGTTGCTCCACAATCGCGGCTTCTTCGCGCAAAGAGAGGTAGTTGATGTGATGATCATGGAGCCAGAGAAGCAAAGCCCCTTCGGTAGGATTACCCAAAACCTTTATTTTTGTTTTGTCGGAATAATCCAGATAGGCTGTGGAATTGACGGCAATGCCTTCGTAAATAAGGAATGGATTGTAATTTTTTTGATTCGCGGGATTTCTATCCAGGCAATCATTGTATTCATAAAAATCGTAGTCATAGACCGACATTTGGTTTTGAGTCAACGTGCCGGTTTTATCGGTACAAATGACCGTCGCTGCTCCCATGGTTTCACAAGCATGCATTTTGCGTACCAGATTATTGGTAGAAAGCATCCTTTTCATGCTTAGCGCTAAACTGAGCGTTACACTCATCGGCAAACCTTCGGGTACGGCAACCACAATCACTGTTACGGCAATCATTACCGTATTGAGCACATACTCGCTAAAATCAATCCAGTCGAAAGCCGCCGAATGGAATAAATATCCGGATATGCGTCCTATAACTATCAGTGCAGCGATCGCATAACTTGCTTTTGTTATCAGCTTGGCTAATTTATCCAATTGCAGGGTTAACGGCGTTTTCACTTTTCGGTCGATTTGCGCTCCTTCATACACTTTCCCGTATTCGGTAGCATCTCCCACTTTACGAATGCTCATAATCCCATGTCCGTCGGCAACGGTGGTACCTTTAAGAGCCTCGTTAGACGGATAGGTAGCATTCGGATTGAATTCATCCGGATGCGTTGTCTTTCGGGAAATCGGTTCGCCCGTCAATGTGGATTCGTTTATTTGTAAGGAAATAGCTTCCAGCAATTCACCATCGGCCGGAATTTCTTCGCCGGTTTCCAAAATAACAATATCTCCTACGACCACCTCTTTTCTAAGTATTTGGCAAATATTTCCGTTGCGAATGACTTTTACCCGAATGGTATCGTTCACCTGATTCAGTATTTCAAATTTCCTGTTAGCGCTTACTTCAAAGCAAAAACCGACCACCGTAGCCAAAAGAACAGCAATCAGGATACCTGCCGGCTCGAAAAAGACGCCGGCATTTCCGCGATTGGTAAAAAATTCGTAACAGGAAACTCCGATGGATAACAGTAATGCAATTAATAAAATAACAATAATAGGATCGGTGAATTTCTCAAAAAACTGCACCCATAACGATTCTTTTTCCGGTGGAGTTAACCGGTTTTCTCCGTATTGTTTACGGCTTTCAATCACTTGTTCATCGGTTAAGCCTGTATAGTGGCGTCTGTTCGCTTCCAATATTTTTTTCTTTTTTTGGAGCAAATATACGACATATTTTGAATATACAAAACTTTTATTTTGTACTTTTGTTCCATGTATTACTGTAAAAAAGCAGAGAATAAATTATAAACTTCATAATATTTGTATCATGAACAGAAGAGAATTTTTAACAACAACAGCAGCAATGGGAGCGCTCACGATTATTCCGCGTTCCGTATTAGGAAGAGGTTATGTTGCTCCGAGCGACAAAATCAGTTTGGTACACATCGGTTGCGGGACGGAAGGCCTCAACGAAGTGAATGAATTACTTAAATCCCCTCAAATTGAAATCATCGGCGTAGCCGATCCTAACAGGGAAAGCTACGATTATATTCAATGGAGTGAAACGGGTTTACGCGACGAATTGCGGGAATTGATCGGCGAACCCCGCTGGAAAGAAGGTATCAAAGGAATCCCCGGCGGACGGGATGTGATGAAAGAAGTGGTCGAAATCTATTACAAGAAAAACCGCCCCAACCGGAAAGGAACAGGAATCGCCTGCTACGAAGACTACCGCGAACTGTTGGACAAGGTAAAAGACGTCGATGCCGTAAAAGTGATGACGCCCGACCATTTGCATGGCTATGTCGCTTCCGATTGTCTCCAGCGCGGAAAGCACGTAATTATGCACAAACCGCTTGGAAACAAAATGCTTGAAGCTATGAAAGTGGTCGATTTAGCCAAACAGTCCAAACTCTCCACTCACATGATGGCTTACAATGCTTTTGGCGACGGAAATATGGCTCAGATAAAAGCCTGGCTGGATGCCGGAGCTATCGGCGACTTGAAAGAAATTCATAACTGGACGAACCGTCCCGTGTGGCCTCAATATCCGGATATCCCGACAGAAACACCTCCGGTTCCGGAAGGATTTAATTGGGATTTATGGTTGGGCCCGGCTGAAATGCGAAGCTACCACCCGCATTATACGCATTGTGTGTTCCGTGGCTGGTATGAATTCGGAGCAGGCTCCATTGCCGATATGGGCTATTACAGTTTATGGACTGTGTTTGACACATTGAAATTAGGTTCGGCTACGGCGGTTTCCACCCGTTTTTCAAGAGTGATCGGATTGCGTAATCAAGTACCGTCGGCTGTGGTCAACAGTTGGTCGTATCCGCTTGCGTCCGCCTATAAATTTGAAATACCCTACAAAGATAAACCGGGAAAGATAACCCTCTTCTGGCATGATGGCGGAATGAAACCTCAGATCCCCGAAGGGTATAAAGACGATGACCTGCCTATTGAAGGCATGATGTTTCTCGGAACAAAAGGCGCCATCGTATCGGGATTTCTCAGAGAATCGCCCGAACTCGTAGGAGTAGCCAACAAACAACAGTACGATGCGGTGGTGGGACATCCGATGGCCGAACATCCGCGCTCTGCTCTGGCCGATGGCACGCAACGGTGGCTGCAAACCTGGATCGACGGTTGCAAAACCGGAGTAAAAGGTCCGGGATCGTTCGAATTTGCACGTGAAGTAAACGAATCGTTCAACTTGGGTTCAATCTCTTTGCAGTCCAATGGCGCCAAATTAATCTATGATCCGCAAGCCCGGAAAATAACAAATAATCCGGATGCAAACAAGCTTTTAAGCCGTGAAACACGGAAAGGTTGGGAATTTGTATAACTTTAATGAATGAATAACATGAGTTCGAGACGTAATTTTTTAAAAAACTCCATGCTGGGTACGGCTGCCATACTGGCAGCGCCTGCGGTTTCTTTTGCCGGAACGAAGGAATGTAGCGAAACGATGAACACCGAATCAGCCGATTTCAAGCCTCTCAAGGTTTCCATTTTGTCCTATTCATTTCATGGACTGTTTGCTGCCGGAATGATCGATTTATTTGGTTTCTTTGAAACTTGCAAGTACCGCTATCACTTGGATACCGCCGATTTGTGGAACACGATGTTTGCAAGCACCGAAGATGATTATATCCAAAAAGTGCATTCCGCTTTGGAAGATAGGCAGTTGAAGGTTCCAAACATCGCTTGTGACGGGTGCCACTTATTGGCTTCCGGTAAAGATGATCCGGCTAAAATGAAAGCCGAACAGGATCGTTTCATGCAAATAGCCAAACAGATTGGTGCAGGATTCGTTCGCTTCGACGCTGGGCCTTACGACGACGGCAGAGGAGCGACAGCGCCCTGGACGAATCAGGAATTTGATTTTCTGGTCAAACGATACAGGGAACTGGCGCAGTTTGCTTACGACAACGGGTTCAGAGTAGGTGCGGAAAGCCATTGGGGGCCGGAAAGATATTGGCCAAACATGGAAAAGCTGATTAAAGCCGTCGATCATCCGGGATTCGCGATTTGCGTGCATATTAGCGGATGGGCGGGTACGAAGGAAGAAGTCGATTTTGCCGACAAAGCCTCTGCGCCTTATACGGCTCATACCCATTTTGCATGGAATATTTGTGAAGGCCCGTTGGTTGAAAAGATGCTGAACCTGAAGAATGCCAACTATCCCGGATATTATAGCATTGAACAACATTCGGGGCACAATGAATACAATTTGGTAGCTGCCCAGCTGGCTAAAGTAACCGCTGTCCTCACCAATTGGAATCGTGGAGGTTCAGGTGAGCTATACGAATCGGAAGATAAAAGGAATAAGGAATTTACCTGGTAAATCGATCCTGCGCCCTTTTATTCTTTCCCCCACTGCAAATCCAACAAATGATTGTGTTGAATACGCTGTTCCAACGCTGAAATGTATTGATTCGTAAGTTCGGTTTCTTGAGAATCGGATTTCGAATCAATACTTTCTAAATATTCTTTTGCTTGTTGCGCCCATTCCAAAGCCCGGTCTATTTTATCTTGCATTTCGTTAGCTACCGCCAGGTTAAATGCGATTTTCGCTTTATCGAAAGGCTTGGTCGCCTTTTCCATTTCGGTACTCCAAATTGCTTCGGCATTTGTCCATTGGCGATTGGAGGCATAACTTGCAGCTTCCTGCATTCGGGAACGATAACCGGTAAAAAGGATTCTTTCGGTTGTTTTCCACGTCGGAATAAAATAGGTGGCCGCATGATTTCCCATTTTACGCGACAATTCATCCAGCATATATTCCGGCACTTTCGTCAAGAGAACAATGGAATCGTTTTCAACAATCGATTTCATAAATACACTGTCAGTGACGTTGAATGTAGTGATCGGTCGCTCTTTTCCGTAAACGTACATACTGCAAGTAAGAATGCCGTCGGCTCGTAAATCGACATAAGCGCTTGGCTCGGAAGCGAGATATTCCGTATTGATCCTTTTAGCCTTTTCATCGACCGAAAGCAGCAGCCGGTCTATGACAAGCAGGGCATCGTAATTATCCGCCTCATAGAAATCGGACTGGGTCGCCGGTGAAAGATCGGCTCGGGATAACCATTCGGTATCGCTACGAACCGGTTGGCGGTAAATAGAAATTGTTTTGAAAAAATGAGACGCATTTAAAACAGACGACAACTCGTCGATGGCCGACCATGCCATCGAATCCATCGATAAAGGATAATCCGTTGGAATCGAATGGCCATCGAGCATCCGGTCGATGCCATAATTTTCCGGTGGGGTAACCGTGCTATTCAAGACCAAAACATTTTGAGCGGATACCGGTAAGGTAACCGACGCCGGTTCCTGTACATCGACCGAAAAACGGTAGATACTTGCACAGGAAGTACTCGTTAGAAGTAAGAAAAATAAAATTTTTCGAGTCATTTAATCCGTGTCATCTGCGCTCTGTGTAATAAATTCAATGCTTTCCTGTAATGATTTGATTTTACTTTCGGCGTCGACCTGCTTTTTCCGTTCCATTTCGATCACCTTTTGAGGCGCTTTAGAAACGAAACTTTCTCTGTTCAATTTTTCAAGAACCGACTCCAAAAATCCTTGCTGGTATTTCAAATCTTCCTTCAGCTTAGCCAATTCTTCGGCTACATTCCGGTTGTTTTCGATCGGAACGGCAAATTCGGTCGTTTTAACTAAAAACGAAACAGCTCCGGCCGGTTTATCCGTCGTTTTCTCTATAACGGATAAATTAGCCATTTTCAGTAATACCGGATAATAATCCGTTGGATATTCCCCTATCACTTGCAGTCGCATACATTCCTTGTTCGGAATATTTTTCTGTACACGGATAGTACGGATGTTTGCGATGATCTCTTTCGCTTCTTCCATCCTTTCCCTGACGGGGAAAAGAGGAGTATCTTTTGCTTCCGGCATCATGGAAATCATAATACTTTCGCCTTCGTTCCTTTCTTCCAGCGATTGCCATAATTCTTCCGTAATGAAAGGCATAAACGGATGCAGCAAGCGAAGCAACGCATCAAAAAACCGCAAGGTGGCTTCGTAGGTCCTTATGTCTATCGGTTGCTGATAAGCCGGTTTGATCATTTCTAAATACCACGACGAAAATTCATCCCAAAACAGTTTGTAAACTTCCATCAAAGCTTCCGAAATACGGTATTTAGCAAATAAATCATTCAAATTCACAATCGTTTGTGATAGTTGAGCCTCAAACCATTGAATGGCAATTGCAGCCGAATCCGGTTGTGGAATACCGGCAATTTCCCATCCTTTGACCAGACGGAAAGCATTCCAGATTTTGTTGTTGAAGTTGCGCCCCTGTTCGCAGAGCGACTCGTCGAACGGAAGGTCGTTACCGGCGGGAGAAGTCAGCAACATCCCCATGCGGACGCCATCCGCTCCATAGGTGTTCATCAGCTCGATCGGATCGGGAGAATTACCCAGCGATTTCGACATTTTCCGTCCCAGTTTATCGCGAACAATGCCGGTAAAATACACCTTCCGGAAACAGGCTTCGTGCCGGTACTCGTATCCCGAAATAATCATCCGCGCTACCCAGAAGAAAATAATTTCCGGCGCGGTAACCAAATCGTTCGTCGGATAATAATAGCGAATATCCTTGTTATCCGGATGGTTTATTCCGTCGAATACCGAGATAGGCCACAGCCACGAAGAGAACCAGGTGTCGAGGCAATCTTCATCCTGGCGCAAGTCGTCAATGGATAATGGATAATTGACAATGGATAATGCTTTTTGGTAGGCCTCGCCCCTGGTTTCTGCGACTACAAACCCGCCTTGCGGCAGATACCATGCCGGAATCCGGTGTCCCCACCAAAGCTGCCGTGAAATACACCAGTCTTTGATATTCTCCATCCAATGACGGTACATATTCTTGAATTTGGCCGGAATCAGTTGAATAGTATCGTTCATCACAGCGTCGAGCGCCGGCTTGGCCAAGTCCTCCATTTTCAGAAACCATTGCATCGACAGTTTCGGTTCGATAGGGACGTTGGTTCGTTCCGAAAAACCCACCTTGTTGGTGTAGGGCTCCGTTTTTTCTAAAAGTCCTGCTGCTTCCAGATCTTTTTCAATCTTTTCCCGGCAATCAAACCGGTCCATGCCTGCATACATCGCGCCGTTTTCGTTCAATGTGCCGTCTTCGTTGAAAATATCAATCGAAGGCAGGTGGTACTTTTCGCCAAGCATATAGTCGTTGATGTCGTGTGCGGGAGTCACCTTGAGGCATCCCGTGCCAAATTCCATATCCACGTATTCGTCCTCGATCACAGGAATTTCACGATTAATGAGCGGAACAAGGATTCGTTTGCCCTTCAGCCACGCTGTTTTCGGATTGTTAGGATTGATACACATGGCGGTATCGCCGAAAATAGTTTCGGGTCTTGTGGTGGCGATAATGGCGTAAGCCCCCCCAAGCCCCCCAAAAGGGGGGGGGGCTTGGGTCAGTGCGTTTTTGATACGCTCTAATACATTATTTGAGTTTCCTAAAACTTCTTCATTAGAAAATCTTATCACGTTGAATCCAAAATCGTTTAATATCTGCGTCCTTATTTTGTCATATTCAACGGTATCAAGTTCATCGTGATATCCGCCATCAACTTCAACAATTAATTTTTCTTTTAAACAAACAAAATCAACAATAAAATCGCCTATGATATGTTGTCTTCTAAATCTTACATCAAGATTTTTTCTGCGCAACATTTCCCAAAGTGCGCTTTCTGCCTCTGTTGAAAATCTACGCATATTCTGCGCAAATTCTTTTAATAATCCGTAATTTGCCAAATTAGCAGTGAGATAACCGTATTTAGCCTCCATTTCCTCCGAAGGCGAGGAACATTCTCTTCTTTTTATAGAGTTCTTCGATGGAAGCCCACCCCCCCCTTCGGGGGGGCTTGGGGGGGCTGGAGGGCTGGAGTGGGCTCCGTGAGGGCTTGAGTGAACTATTTCATACCTTATATAATACAATTTTCCTTGCTGTTCTTTGTGAATGACTTCTTCATCCGACAATGCTGTTTTTGCTGCCGGATCCCAGTTCACCATCCGCACACCGCGATAAATCAGACCTTTATTGTATAAATCGACAAACACCTTGATTACGCTTTCCGAGCGTTGTTCGTCCATCGTAAAACAAGTTCTTGCCCAGTCGCACGAAGCGCCAAGCTTTTTCAATTGTTCAAGAATGATTCCTCCGTGTTTATGCGTCCATTCCCACGCATGTTCAATGAATTGTTCACGGGTTATATCCGTTTTCGTTATTCCTTCGGCAGCTAATTTGGATACGACTTTCGCTTCGGTGGCGATGGAGGCATGGTCGGTACCTGGAACCCAGCACGCATTTTTCCCCATCATCCGGGCGCGCCGGATCAGGATGTCCTGAATGGTGTTGTTCAGCATGTGCCCCATGTGAAGCACGCCGGTCACGTTTGGAGGGGGTATCACAATCGTATAAGGTTCCCGTTCATCCGGTTCCGAATGAAAGAACCCGTTTCTCATCCAGTAATCATACCATTTGCCCTCAACGTCTGACGGGTCGTACTTTGTTGCAATCATTTTTATAATAAGTTTTAAGCTAAAAAACACATCGCTATTCGGACGCAAAAGTACAAAAGAGTTTGGAATTGGGAAAGTTTTTCAGCAATTCCATCAAATTAAACACCGTTCTACTATCCGTTCAACCATCTCTTCACCAAGTACCGTACCGGATAAAATACCGCTAAAAAGCCGGTCAGTGAGACGGTAAGAAAAATGAAAGCCAAATCGCCCAACGAAACGATGACCGGATAAGCGTCGATGGCAAAATTGGCGCCCGTGCCTAATTTCAACCATCCGAAATGATGCTGACCCAGGCAAAGCAAAACGCCTAAGATAATCCCCACGGCGCCGCCGCCAATGGAAATCATCCAGCCTTCAAACAAAAAAATACGGGAAATAAGGCGGTTGTCGGCGCCCATCGTACGAAGCGTCATCACATCCGATTGCTTTTCGATAATCAGCATCGATAAGGATCCGGTAATGTTAAAGATGGCTATCAGTAAAATGAAACAGAGCATCAGGAAGGTAACCCATTTTTCGATACTCACCATTTTAAATGAATCTTCCTGCTGCTGGTACCGGTCTTTGACTAAGAAATCGTTCCCCAACAGATTTCGTATGACGGATTGCACCGAATGAACCGACGCGCCCGGCTTCAATTTTATTTCCAAGGCGCTCACTTCTTTATCATAATCGAATAATTCACGGGCCAAGCGAAGGGGAACAATCAAATAGTTAGCATCGTAAACGGGTTGATTGGTTCGGAAAACGCCTCCTATATATATATACTCATTCGCAAGGGAAGCGCCCGGATTAGATAAATTCACCGAGGCTTTCCTTTTGGGAGCAAATACTTCCATGGGAAATAAAAAACCCGGATTGACACTTAAATCATTGGCTAATCCCAAGCTTAACAGCGAATAGTTGCTCGTTCCCCTTTCTAATTCAAGGCTACCGTCGATGAGCATCGATTCAAAATCGGTCAACGAAGCAAAGCGTTCGCCCACCCCTTTTAAGATAATCGGCACACTCCGTTCCCTGTAACTGAGCAAGGCGTTGTCTTCCAAGCTTTCCGAAACGAAGTCTATTTCCGGTAGCGACTTGACTTTCAAAAATAAATCGGTTTCGGGATTAAACACTTTCCCTTTGGCAGGGGTAATTTTCAATTCCGGATCAAACGCTCCGAACATTCCCTGCACCAAGCCTTGAAAGCCATTGAAAACCGACAGGGTGCAAACGGTTGCCATCGTTGCAACCGCAATGCCGCAAGCCGCCACCAACGAGATGATATGAATGGCGTTGTGCGATTTCTTGGATACAATGTATCGCCTGGCTATGTAGAACGATAAGTTCAAAGGGATTTCTCTTTATCTTGATAGAGTAAATGATCAATATTTTCTAAATAATCGAGGGAATCATCGAGATAAAAAACCAATTCGGGAATCCGGCGAATCTGTTTCCCGATACGTGTTCCCAACTCATAACGGATCGTCTTCTTTTGATTATTGATATTCTCGATGATCTCTTTTCCTTTCTCGGAAGGGAAAATGCTCAGATACGCTTTCGACAGACTAAAATCGGGGCTCATCCTCACCTTGGTTACCGAAACCAAAATGCCCGGCAATTGCCGGGTCTCCAAAAGGAATATCTCACCCAAGTCTTTTTGTATCAATCGTTCAATCTTTTGTAACCTGGTAATGTTCATAGTTTGTAAATTACTGTTAATCCATCCCGTAAAGGTAGGATAATTTTTTCAATTCGTTTATCTTGTTTTATCTTTTCATTAAAACGGATGATTCCGATGGTTTGTTGATCGTTAGACGGGGGTGTTTCCTCCACCTTTTTGTTCCATAGCGTATTGTCGGCTAAAATAACGCCACCCGGCCGAACCCTCTCAAATACACAATCGTAATACTCGCAATAGTCTCTTTTATTTCCATCGATATAAACCATATCAAACCCGCCTTCCATGTCGTCGATCACGTTTCGGATATCGCCGATATGCAACCGGATTTTATCTTTCAGAGGCGACTGCTCAAACTGTTCCCGGATAAAATCTTCCATCTCGTCGTCGATTTCTACGGTATGAATTACGCCATCTTCCGGAAGCCCTTCGGCAAGGCACAAAGTTGCATATCCCGTATACGTCCCAATCTCCAGAATCCGCTTGGGACGATGCAAGCGCACCAGCATCTTCAAAACTCGCCCCTGCCAATGTCCGGCCAGCATGCGAGGACGAAGCAAACGGATGTGAGCCTTGCGGTATAATTCGGCCAACAGCTTGTCTTCCTCATCTATATGATCCAATATGTACGATTCTTCATTCACTTTGCCGATACAAAAATACAGCAAAAAACAGACATACACAAGCTATTTTCCTTCCGGCTGCTTTTCTGTTTTGATAATATATGAAATAATATCTATATTTGTGAAAAAAATGTATTAAAGTACAGCTATGACGAGCGAACAGGAAACAGTACTAATAGCGCAACTTGCAAAAGGAGAGGAAGGTGCTTACCGGTATCTTTTTGAAAAGTATTACCATTCGCTGTGTCGCGTCGCTTTGTTTTATATTGGCGATCCGGATGTTGCCGAGAATTTAACGGAAGATTTGTTTGCTTTTTTATGGGAACACCGATCTACGTTGATTATTCATTCGTCGCTCCGCGCTTACCTTTTCACGGCCATTCGCCACCGAAGTCTGAATTATTTGCAAACGGCCTATAACACACAAACCGTTCCGCTATCGAACGAATCGATAGTTACCTTGCTGGCCTCTTCCGATTCCTCCCCCTTGGGTTTGCTGATAGAAAAAGAGTTGGAAGAAAAGATCGATACCTGTATCGGCCGGCTTCCGCAAGAATGTCGTACTGTTTTTACCCTCAGTCGTTTCGAACAGCTATCGTATGAAGCCATCGCTGTAAAAATCGGAATATCCATCAACACGGTACGGTACCATATCAAAAATGCCCTTGCTATCCTGCGAAAAGAACTTATGACCTGAATTCGGGATAAGGATACACGGATGCGGAGCGAAAAATTAAAAATTGTTAATTCTTTTAGACGCCATAAGAATCTCGTGTCCCAACGATAGTGAAAAAAAGAAAGATTTCGTTCATTATCAGTTTCTTGGCAGTCGAGACAAAAGAAATTCATTATTGTAAGTTTTCTTCGATTTCCAATAATTGATCGAACATTCGGTTTCCTTCTCCGAGCAAATCATTCAAAGGAAAATTTTCCCCCTTTCCACTACACAAACCTCCTCCTCATCTGTCTCCTTTATATTAACAAACGTATTATGGATTTTTCTTCTTCCGAAAACGATCGTACGGATGATTTGATTCTGGGGTATTTGAATCATCAACTAACGGAACTTGAGCTTGCTGAGCTTCTGTCATGGATAGAGTTGTCAGAAGCCAATAAGTCGTATTTCAACGAGATACAGGATATTTGGAAAACAAGCTCGCTTTCGAATGATTTATTTGACAGTATGTCGGCTTATCAGCGGTTTCAAAAACGATTCTTTCTTCCTCCTCCAAAGAAGCGGACACGGTTTTGGGCGCTTACCCGTTGGGCGGCCGTTGGAATATTGGTTTTTTCCTTAGGTGCGTTCAGTTATTACATTCTCAATCATTGGAAACAAGAATCTACCGACAATCCGTATGCGCTGTATGTTCCCTTTGGAGCCAAAATGCGGATGGAGCTGCCCGACCAAAGCGTGGTCTGGTTGAACGCCGGCAGTACCTTGCGCTATTCCTCTAATTTCGGAAAAGAAAACCGGCAGCTGTTTTTGGAAGGAGAAGCCTATTTCGAGGTAACTAAAAACCCTTCAAAGCCGTTTGTAGTTACTACCGAACAGGCTTCAATAAAAGTAACGGGCACTAAATTTGATGTAAAAGCCTATCCTGAAGACGGACAATTGAATGTTACCCTGCTGCAGGGATCTATTCATCTGACAACAATTTATCAGCCCCATCGGGAATTAGTTCTCGAACCCAATCAGCGAGCGGTGGTGGATAAAAAAGAGAATACGGTGACTATCAAAGATGTAAAAGGGGAACAATCCAGCGTATGGACACAAGGCCAGATGATATTCGATGAAGAAGTGTTCGGACAAATCATCCACCGGCTGGAACGGGAGTATAATGTGATCATTAACGTAACGAAACCTCAATTAATGAATGTCCATTTTTATGGCAATTTCAGGCAAGCTCAAACCATTGAGGAAATTTTTGATATCATGACGGCTAACAACGAGTTTCATTATTCCAAAAAAGGAAACAAAATAACAGTGTATTGAACGAATGATAGAATAATTGTTGAACCCAATAATTCCAGTTTTTATGAACAACACTTCTTAAATTTCACAGCAAAGCCGGCAAAAAGGGCAGCAACGTCCTATCCGGTAATTGACCGGCGATTGAACGATCCTTTATATTATCTAAATTCCCGAAAAGACACCCTCTTTCCGATATTCGGATTAATATGACTCTCTATCCACAGGATAAATACATTCTTTGCAGGATGTATTCTATCTGTTTAATAAGTAAAAAATAGTGTAACTCACTATTAAAAACGGTATTAAGGTATTATTTATGAAGAAAATCAAAAATGTAGTATTCTTATTATTAGCATTGTGCCTTGCTGCACATTCTTTTGGACAGCAGCAACGGGTAACATTAACTCTTTCCAATGTGACTGTAAAAGCAGCTTTGGAACAACTCAAGGCACAAAGTGGTATGGATTATTGGATTAATGCGGATGATGTCGACTTGCAAAAGACGATTTCGGCTACGATTAATTCAAAATCGATTGACGAAGCGCTGAAAATTATCCTGCAAGGTCAGAATGTCCATTATGAAATACAGAATAATCACATTGTAATCTCTAAGGCAGGAAGTCAAAGTGGATCGCAGCAGAAAACGATCTCCGGTACAGTGACCGACAGCAACGGACCGATACCGGGCGTGACGGTGATGGTGAAAGGTTCCAACATCGGTACGGCAACCGATGATAAAGGGGCATACGCTCTCTCCGTCCCCGACCGGAACGCTGTATTGACGTTCGCTTTTCTTGGATACGCTACACAGGAAATTCAGGCCGGCAACCAGTCGGTCATCAATGTGACGATGGAGGAAAGCACTCAAAGTATGAACGAAGTGGTAGTCATTGGTTATGGCACCGTGAAGAAATCCGACCTTACCGGATCGGTAGCTTCCATTTCCAATAATCAATTCATTAATCAACCGCTCACCCGGGTGGATGATATACTGAAAGGACGCATGCCGGGCGCTATGGTGCTTACCAATTCCGGTTCGCCCGATCAAAACATTTCGGTACGTATCCGGGGCGCTAACTCAATCTATGGAGGAAACGATCCTTTGTATATCATTGATGGCATACCTTCCGGAACCTTGGATGCCAATATCAACGACATTCAGTCCATCGAAGTATTGAAAGACGCTTCGGCAACCGCTATCTACGGGTCGCGAGGCGCTAATGGCGTGATTCTGGTAACTACCAAACGCGGCATCGAAGGCAAAACCCAGGTTACTTTGGAAACCAACAGTTCCTGGTCTTCGCTTTATAAGAAGTTCGATATGTTGAGCGCCGCCGATTATGCCGATTCCTACAACCAGTACCGGCCGGGTACTTTTTCGCAAGATCAACTCAATGCTTTTCAGGCAGGGACTGCGGGAACCAACTGGCAGGATATGATTTTCAGGACCGCCTACTCTCAAAACCACAAACTGACCGTTTCAGGCGGGAACGACAAAACCCGCTATTTCATTTCAGGTAATTTTGTGGATAACCAAGGGATTGTTGTTGGATCGGAAATGCGACGCTATGCTTTACGGTCGAATATTCAATCCGATGTAACAAGTTGGTTGAAAGTGGACTTTGACGTTAATGGCTATAGCAAAAAGACCTCCGGGATGCAAGGCCAAACGGGTAACGTCGGAAGCGCTTTAGCGGATGCATTGATGTACAGCCCCGTCACCGGTTTGAAAGATGCCAATGGAAACTGGTTGAACGACCAGTACAGCAGCATTATGGGAAACCCCTACGGCCGATTGGTACAAAACCCGAATGATTCGTACTCGACGGGTGGAACAGCCAACATGAAACTTACGTTCTTTTTGCCTGTTAAAGGCTTAACCTTTAATGTACAGGGTGCTGCCACGTATTCTTCCTGGTCGAATTTCTATTTGAATTCCATGGCATACAATCTCAGTGGTTCCAACAGTGCAGGTAATTCACGAAACGATCAGTGGGATATGTATAATCTGGATCAATTGAATTACACCAATCAATGAGGCGAACACCGTCTCACAGCAATGGTGGCGGGAGAATTCACAAAGAGTACCGGCAGCGGTTTATCCGGTTCTACGAATAATTTGCTTACCGAAAGCGTCGGATATTGGAATCTGGGCATGGGGAATACCCCCAGCGTGAGCAACTGGTATAGCGAATACGCCTTGGCTTCCGTGTTTGGACGGGCCGAATATGCGTTTAAAGACCGCTATCTGGTAACGGCTACGTTCCGTCGGGACGGTACTTCCAAATTTCAAGGTAAAAACAAATGGGGCGATTTCCCATCGGCTTCGATCGCCTGGCGCGCCTCCGAAGAAAGTTTCATCAAGAACCTGAATGTCTTCGACAATTTGAAAGTGCGCGCCTCGTATGGCGTGACCGGTAATCAATCCATCAATCCGTATGGAACGCTTGGATTGTTAACGTATTCCTGGTCGGTTTGGGGTGATCCGAATGCCGCTGTGGTACCTGGATACTACATTGGAAGTCCTTCGGCTCCCGATCTGACCTGGGAAAAAACCTATCAATACGACTTGGGATTGGATTTGGGATTCTTCCACAACCGCCTGTCGGCATCTATCGATTTCTATAACAAAACCACCAAAGATTTGCTGCTGCAAAAACCCATTCCGTTGTACGACGGGGGTGGTAATATGTGGGTGAACCTGGGACAGGTACGAAATCGCGGGATCGATCTTCAATTGAGTGGTGTGATTCTCCAAAACAGAGATTGGCACTGGGAAAGCGTATTCAATTTTTCCTACAACAAAAATACGGTGATAGACTTGGGTGGACAGCAATCCATGATGGTCGGTTCTAAAATTGCAAACGGAACAACCATTAACACGGCCATCCTTCAAGTGGGGCAACCGATAGGGTCGATTCAGGGATATAGCTGGTTAGGACTGTGGAAAACTTCCGAAGCCGACGAAGCAGCCAAATGGGGCGCAAATCCCGGCGATAACCACTTTGCCGATCTGAATGGCGACGGTGTTATCAATGCTTCCGATATCAGTGTCATAGGACATGCGTTTCCCGATAAAATCGTAGGATGGAATAACACGTTCAGCTGGAAACGGTTTGATCTGAACCTGATGTTTGAAGGCGCTTTTGGCGCCGACAGGCTCAATGTAGGACGTTTTCTGATGGATGAACCGAACAGCGATGTCAAATGGATGACCGGCGCTGCCGGTTGGTTCGACCGCTGGACGCCGGATAACCAAAATACCTGGGTACCCAATCCGTTGAGCACAACCAATGTGATCCATTCGGAATCGGCACAGTATTTGGAAAGCGCCAATTATGTACGGCTAAGTAATCTCAGCCTTTCCTATACTCTTCCCAAATCAATGATCAAAGTCTGCGATTTGACACTGACGCTGAGCGCTCAGAATCTGGCTACGTTCACAAAGTATAAAGGCGGAGACCCCGAAGCAACCATGTCGAGTTTCGGAGCATTGCCCGGTACGGTAACGGGAAACTTGGATACCAATGCAGGGATAGACGCAATATCTTATCCTCAACCGCGCTCCTTTACTGTAGGCGCTAAACTTGGATTTTAAGTATGTATTTTTTGACAATCTAAAATGAAATGAATATGAAAAAAATATCTATTTATTTTTGTTTATTGATCGTTGCCTTGATGGCAACTTCCTGTGAAAGTTTTTTGACGGAAGACCCGAAAGGCGCCCTCACACCCGATGCATTGTTCAAGGATGCGAATGGATTGGATATGGCTATCTCTGGTATATATGCCACTTTTGTCTCTACCGTAAACTCTACCGAAGACCAGTTGTACATGTGGTGCGGCGACGATGTCACCTCGCAAAATGCAGGGAACAAGACCCGTTTTGCCGAATTCGACCGCTTTTATTACAACTCGGGAAATGTAGATCTGTTGGCTTTATGGCAGAACTATTATGCCTGCATCAAAGCTTGCAACAATGTGATTAACAATGCCGAAAGCATGAATATCGATCAAACGTTCAGAGATCAGCGGGTAGGGCAGGCTTATTTCTTCCGTGCCCTGGAATATTTCATGCTGGTGCGGATTTTTGGGCCGGTTCCGATGCCAACTACAACGGATATCGATTATACAACCACCCGTTCGTCGGTGGATGATGTCTATGCGCTGATCGAAGCGGACATTGCGAAAGCGGAACAGTACCTGCCCGATAATTGGACGGTAGCTCCCTATTTCAATTATGGAATCAATATTTCTCCCACAGCAGGAGCGGCCAAAGCGTTGGAAGCTTCGGTGTGGATGACTGAAGCCGGATGGCCATTGAATAAAGGAACCGCCTATTACGACAAAGCGGCTGCCAAATACAAAGAAGTCATCGACAATGCTTCTTCGTATGGTTATACTCTGGAACCGGACATCCGGAAATTGGTAACGGAAGCCGGCGGCGATTATAATCACGAAATTGTATTCGGCGGATTTCTAAGTATCAACTGGTGGCAGTTTGCAAGCGCTTACAACGAATTTCCGGAAGAAGCGGGCGGCTGGTGCGATTTACTTCCCGAATTGGATTTCTTTAACAATTTCCCGGAAGGAGTTCGTAAAGATGCTTTCTTTTTAACTACCATTTATATTGCAGGCGATAACCCGCAATTGGTGCCTTGGGATGACCCGCAGACCAATCAACGCCACCCGCATTTTAAAAAGAATGTGGATAGCAGCATTGGTTGGGTTTACGATTACGATACCAAATCATATACCGGCGACGGAATGAACTGGGGACAAAGCGGTAAAACACGCTTCCTCTTCCGTTATGCCGATATTCTTTTGTTGTATGCAGAAGCAGTTGCCTACGGAAGCGGCGATGTCAACAATGCCGTTCCTTATGTGCTGCAAGTACAAGACCGGGCCGGAGAAGCGGATAATCTGAAAGTAACCTCCGGCATGTCGAAGGAAGCGTTCCAGCAAGCCGTATTGAACGAACGGAAATGGGAAACCTGTGGAAATGAATGTAGCACGATGGGACGATTCTTTACCATGCAACGGCACGAATTGTTGCACTTGCAAGGAAATTACCGTATTACCACCGGCGATATTCACGATACAACCCTGAATCCGGATTTCACCTCGCAATCGGCGCCCAATGAAAAGTATTATTATTTCCCGATACCCGATCAAGAAATGTTGATTGTACCGGATCTGAAATAAGCTATGACGAATGAATGAAGAAGTGGGTGTATCAAAAAAACGAACGTCATGGCGGGCTTGACCCGCAATCCCCTGACAGTGTCAAGCGGGGTGTGATATTTTTTGATACGCCCTCTTTATTTAACAATCCAATTATTCGTGAGCTATTATGAAAAAAGTAAAACACCATATAAAAATGAATAAGCATAACCTGATTTTTATTTTAGCAATAGGAATTGCAAGCACATGCTTTCAGGCATGGAGTCAAGAAAAAGAAGTGCTCCTGAATTCTCCCGACGGACAATTGAAAATGACCTTTCGCACAATGGAAGGCAATCCGGATGAAACCAATCGTCGCAACACATCAGCCATTCCGGTGGAGAAATCCTTGGTTTATGAACTGAGCTTTCAGGGGAAACCGCTGCTTGCGCCTTCCGCCTTAGGGTTGGAATTGGAAGGTAGCCGCGCCTTGGGCGCTGATGTCGGCATCACGCAAGCTAAACATTCGAGCGGACAGGACAACTATACGCTCATCACCGGACGTACAAATGTAGTTTCGGATAATTATAATTCCGTAGTATTGGATATTACGGAAAACAGGGGTGAAAAGCGAAAAATGCAGGTGGAAGCGCGAGCCTACAATGACGCAGTCGCTTTTCGTTACATCGTTCCCGAACAAACGGCATTAACCGGTTATCAGTTAAAAGCCGAAAAAACGCAATACCGGTTTGTGAAAGACGCTATAGGCTACGCACAGATTTTACCCAACTTCCGTTCTGCATACGAAAGCGAATATTACAAGGTACCTGTCAGTGGATTAGCCAATCAGGGAGGCGTTACCAGTTCCTATCTCGTAGGCATGCCGCTATTAGTCGATGTAGCAGGCGTTGGATGGATAGCCATCACCGAAGCCGGACTGGAAGGAAATTCGGCGGCTTACCTGCGCAACACGGGCGGTTCCTGGTCGAGCCATCAATTCGAAACAGTAGTAGCGCCCAGCCTGCTAACTCCCGAAATAGCCGTTTCCGGCGCCTTGCCTCATCCAACTGCCTGGCGAGTAATCATGGTTGCGCAGGAACCCGGCCGTTTTGCCGAATCGAATGTGTTGACCGACCTCAATCCGGAATGCCGAATTACCGATACTTCCTGGATTAAACCGGGAAAATCGGCTTGGAATTGGTGGAACGGCAGTCTGAATAAAGACGGCAAAGAGGAGTTTACCACCGAAAATATGAAATACTATGTCGATTTTGCCGCCGAGTCGGGTTTTCAATACATGACCATCGACGCCGGTTGGAGCGAAGACGATATCACTGTAATGCAGGGAAATGTAAATATTCCAGAAGTGGCGGCTTATGCCAAAACCAAAGGCATAAAAATCTTTATTTGGATCGATGGAACCCGCACCTGGCAGCAAATGGAAGAAGCATTTCCGCTGTATGAAAAATGGGGAGTGGCAGGTATGAAAATCGATTTCATACTGCGGGACGATCAGGCCGGCATTGATTTCTATTACCGCGTAGCTAAAAAAGCAGCCGAACATCATTTGTTGGTCGATTTTCACGGATGCACCAAGACCTGGGGATTACAGCGCACCTATCCAAATGTGTTTGGCTTTGAAGGCGTCATGGGTATGGAACACTCGTTGGCCGGCGTTCGAGATAATCCCGACCATCATCTGATGATTCCGTTTACGCGAATGATTGGCGGCTTGGTGGATTACACTCCCGGTGCATTTAATAATGTCACCCGTGAAGCATTTGAACCGGGCGACCGCAGGGTAATGGGCACACGCGCACATCACCTGGCTATGTACGTGGTGTATGAATCGCCATTCGCCATGGTATCCGACTGGCCCGAAGCCTACCGGAACGATCCTTCCTTTCAATTTATCAAAGAAGCGCCCGCAAGTTGGGATAAATCGATTGTCGTGAATGGTTATCCGGGAGAATTTATTACTTTTGCAAGGAAAAAGGGAAACGATTGGTACCTGGGAGCAATGACGAATTGGACGCCGCGCAATTACGAAATTTCGCTGAACTTCTTAGAAGCCGGAAACTATATCGCCGAAGTCTATGCCGACGCACCCGATGCTGCTCAATTTCCCCAAAAAGTTACGATCCAAGCCATCAAAGTGAAACCGGGTAGCATGTTTAAAATAAATATGGTATCGGGAGGAGGCGTAGCGGTTCATTTTAAGAAAGTGAACGAAAAGAATTAAGAATTATAAATTACAAATTATGAAAAATCCGGTTTTTACGCTTCTGTGTTCCACAGCGTTGATTATTTTATCCGCATGTGGAGGTTATCATTTGCGACAAACGATACGTTTGGATGGGGAATGGGCTATGGCTAAAACGGCAGGGGAACTTCCCGATAAATACCCGTCGATCGTTCCCGTACCGGGTTTGGTGGATTTGGCGGCGCCCGGACTTGACACCACCGGTACGCATTATTCCGACGGTTGGTATTGGTATCAACATCCATTTACTACGCCCCATAAAAATTTTCAGAAAGTAGAACTAAAAATCTATAAGGCGAAGTATCATACCAAAGTATATGTGAATGGCAAATTCGCAGGCGAGAATCTGTATTGCTTTACACCTTCGTATTTCGATATCAAGCCGTTTTTATTGCCGGATGGACAAGTTAATGAAATTGTCATTGGCGTAGGTTGCCGGCCGCAAATGCCCGACAGTATTCCCGACGGAAACGATTTTGAGAAAGTAAAATACATTCCGGGCATTTATGACCGCGTGGAAATTGCCTGCTCCAATAAGCCTTACATCAACAACATCCAGTGTATCCCCGATATTGTGAACGAGAAACTGCTTGTCGAAGCCGAAATAGAAGCCGATTCGCCCTACGATGATAAGTTTAGTTACCGTGTTATCGAAGCGGTATCTAAAAAAACCGTTGCTTCCGGGAAAGCATATACATCGTTTTTTCATTGGACAAGAGGGCATGCCAAAGTAAAATTCAAAATAGATATGAAGGGAGCTAAATTATGGACTCCCGAAACGCCGTTTCTATACGAATTGTCATTAAGTACGGGTGCAGACGATAAACGGGTAACGTTTGGAATGCGTTCGTTCCGCTTCGATCCTGAAAAGAAGATAGCCCTGCTCAACGAAAAACCCTATTACCTGCGTGGAACGAATGTATGTATTTTCCGCTTCTTCGAAGATACCGATAGAGGTACGTTGCCCTGGGATTCCCAATGGCCGGTGACCTTGCACGAACGTTTCAAAGACATGCACTGGAATACGATGCGCTACTGTATCGGATTTCCACCCGAACGCTGGTATGAGATCTGCGACAGTATGGGTTTCATGCTGCAGGACGAATATCCGTATTGGGGCGACAATCAATTCAAGCCCAACGTGAAAGCGCCTCAGCTTGCCGAAGAATACCGCCGGTGGATGCGTGAACGCTGGAATCATCCGAGTGTTGTCATCTGGGACGGGCAAAACGAATCCATCACCGGCGAAACTGGCGATGCAATCGGAGCGGTTCGAGGGCTCGATATTTCCAACCGCCCCTGGGAAAACGGATGGTCGGCGCCGGTAAGCGCTGCCGATGTTTGTGAATCGCATCCTTACCTTTATAGTAAGTACATGGATAAAAACACCCAAGAGCCGGTGGAAGGATATAAAAAAGAGTTTTTTGGCGAAATCCGCCGGCCGGGAAATGACGCACAGGACAGGCTTTCGAGGAAAGCCGGCCTCGACAGTGTAAAATTTGACAATCCTTTGTTGATAAACGAATACGGATGGCTTTGGCTGAACCGTAACGGGACTACGACTACGCTTACCGACCGGGTCTATGATGTGCTTTGGAATGGGAAAAACCTGACTTCGCAACAACGCTTGGAACTCTATGGACGCCGCTTAGCCGAACTGACGGAATATTGGCGCGCTCACCGCAGAGCAGTCGGAGTGCTGCATTTTTGTGGATTGGGGTATTCGCGCTCTGAAGAGCCTCGCGGTCAAACTTCCGATAATTTTACCGATATACGTAATTTAACCTTCGAACCGGCTTTTTACAAGTATATGAAACCGGCTTTTGCTCCCGTCGGGTTGATGATCGACACTTGGGAAAAGGAATATCCGAGAGGCGCCAAAATCAATGTCCCGGTATTTGTGATTAACGATTTGGAACAACCGTTCAATCAAGAAATTCAATTGAGTATTTCATTGGACGGCCAAACCGTTTCCACCTACAAAAAAGCGGTGACGGTTAAACCCTACGAAGTGCTGACTCTTCCTTTCGAAGTGGAAATACCCGGTAAAGCCGGAAATTATTTAATGAAATGCGAATATACGCTTAATGGCGATAATGTATTCAGTTTAAGAGATATTTCGGTAAAATGACGAAAGATAAATCCTACCTGTTCAGGCCGGTATCCGACATTCTGTTGGCGTTGTTTGTCGTGTGGGTCGTTTGTTGGCTGGCACTGTTCAACCGCTATCATCTGCTCTATTATCAGGAACAAATGCAACTGTTTCGATTCTGCTGGTTTTATTTCCACTCCTTTTGGATCCAACCGGGTGGGCTTGCCGGATACGCAGGCGCTTTTCTCACCCAATGCTGTTTTTATCCCTGGCTCGGCGCAACGGTCATTGCACTGTTGTTGGCAAGCGCTTATCTGTTATTGGATTCCATATTCCGGCGCAACGCGAAAACAGAATATCGGTTTGTCCTGCTGTTTCTTCCGGTGTGCTTACTACTGATGACGCTTCCCTACTCCTATTTCCGGTTGTCGTATCTGATCGGTTGGCTAGTTGCTTTGACAGGTTTTCGCATCTATGTGACATTGAAAACGCCCCTGCGTTACCCGATGGGAGGATTTATCGCATTCGTTGTATACGGTATTGCTGCCGGCAATGTTTGGCTTTTCCTTCTATTGGCCTTGCTATTCGAAGTATTTTCCGGAAAACGTGCGGTTCGCTATGGATATATGGCGGCTTTGGCTGCATTAACGGCGCTGATTCCTTATTTAGCTTTCCGGTTCGTTTATATTGCGACGCCTCGCGAAGCATTCTTTGCCCTGACTCCGGTCGATTTCCTCCGGCCGGGTATAGTGACGGTTTTCGCCTGGTTGTCTGTCCCTGTGCTCTATGCCGGTTGGAGAGCTTGGGCAAGTAGAGTGGATCAATGGAAGCCGTCGGTATGGAAAATGGGGATAGCCTGCCTGTTGGTAGTAGGTATGACACTCGGAAGCACGACGCTGGCTACCGACCGGAGAGCAGAAGTGCTTACCGGCATGGGATTCGACGTACAGAACAACAATTGGAGAAGAGCTGTCAAATTAGGCGAATCCTATCCTTTCAGCAACAGTTTGATTAGCTACTTTACCAACATTGCCCTTGCCGAAACGGGCGAAATGCCTTACCGCATGTTTTACTATGATCAGACCGGACCCGACGGGCTTTTCCTCAAGTGGCAGGAATCTTATTTTACGGTACTGTATATCGGCGAAGCCTATTATCGTTTAGGCTTGATGCAGGAAGCGGAGCACAGCGCCTACGAAGCCATGGTAGGCAATCCGGTCGAACATAATTCGCAGACACTTCGTCGATTGGTCACCACAAGCATTGCCGCGCGGGATACTGCGCTTTTCAACAAGTACATCCGCTTCTTCGACCAAACACTTTTCTACCACGGCTGGGCGAAACGGCAACGCCAATACATGACATCCGCATTATCGGACTCGGCTTTCGTGTTTCCCGGAACCCCGAAAGCAACCGGGTGTGACGACTTTTTCCTCAGTTACGCAAAACCCGAATGGATATTAAACAAACTCTTAGAGAAAAATCCCGATCACCGCTTGGCTTTCGAATACTTGATGGCGTGGTATATGCTGAATAAAGATATGAATAACATGAAAAAGTGTCTGGATACGTATTTTCACCGCTTTCCCTATCCTATCATTCCAACGCATTACGAAGAAGCTTTGCTGTTATATCAAAGTCTGAATCCATCGGCGAATGTATGGCAGCAGTATACGGTGAGCGAAATTACCCGTAGGCGGTTTAGCAGCTATATTCAGGATTATAAGCTTGCGCGAACCAATCCGCAGTTAACGAAAAAACTGTATCAGCAATTCGGAAAGACCTATTGGTTTTATTATCATTTCAGAAAACCGGAATCATTTCAAAAAACAGATGATGAAACAAATAAATATTAACATTGGGCTGTCTTTCTGGCTTGTTTGGTGCTTGACATCGTGCAACGCACCCGTTACCGACTATACCGCTGTGGATACATTCGCCGATATTTATCCGCAATACCAGGAAACCGTTATTCCTCCGAACATAGCGCCCTTCAATTTTGAAATCAGGGATGCAGGTGAACAGTTCCGTGTTCGATTTTCCGTATCAAGTCGTGATTCATTTGAAATTTCATCCGGTAAAACAGTGAAGATACCGATCGCCCAATGGAAAAATCTGTTACGGAAAAATCGCGGGGATACATTGGTGATGACTGTCTTTGCTAAGAGCCCAACCGGATGGCTAAAATATAAGCCCCTCCGGTTTTCCATTGCCGAAGAACCGATTGACCCATACATTGCTTACCGGTTGATTGAACCCGGATATACCATCTGGAACAAAATGGGATTGTATCAGCGGAATATGGAGAATTTCGATGAAACTCCCATCATGCTTAACTCCTTGACCGATGGCAATTGTATGAATTGCCATTCGTTTTGCAGGAACGATCCTGAAATCCTGCTGTTTCATCTAAGGAAACGCTATGCCGGAACGGTCGTAGTCAAAGAAGGAAAAGTGGACAAAATAAACATTCAAACGCCGGGCATGCCTTCTGCTGCCGTTTATCCGCGCTGGCATCCCGAAGGGCGATACATTGCCTTTTCTACGAATGTTACCCGTCAAGCTTTTCATGCTACCGATCGTAACAAAATCGAAGTGTATGATAAGGAATCGGACTTAATCATCTACGACACGCAAACCAACACAGTCTTTACGGATAGTTTGATTCACTCTTCGCGCAGTTTTGAAACCTTTCCGGAATGGTCGCCCGACGGTCGCTATCTGTATTTTTGCAGTGCGCCGGCTATGCCAATGCCTCAGCTGTACGATTCGTTGCGGTACAGTCTCTTGCGAATCGCATTCGATGCTTCGGCCGGTAAATTTGCCGATAAGGTTGACACCTTGGTTTCTGCCGCTCAAACAGGAAAAAGCATCGCCTTTCCCCGGGTATCTCCCGATGGAAAATACGTAGTATTCTGCATCTCCGATTACGGTACCTTTCCGATATGGCACAGAGAAAACGACCTTTACATGCTTGATTTGGATACAAAAGAAATCCGAAACCTGACAGAAATAAACAGCGATCAAACCGACAGTTACCACAGTTGGTCTTCCAACGGGCGATGGATGATTTTCAGTAGCCGCCGGCTCGACGGAAGATATACCCGGCTATTCATCAGCTACTTCGATCGAGATGGCAGGATGCACACGCCTTTCCTTTTACCACAGAAAACTCCTTCTTATTACGACGACTTGTTGTTATCCTACAATGTCCCTGAATTTATTACCGGCAAAATAAAAATATCACCTGCATCCTTTCGGGAAGTCGCCCGAAAACAAGCAAAAGCAGTAAACAAACAATGAATACAATGATGAAATTTGAAAACAGGATACGAATGGTTTGCACATTGATTCTGTGCCTTGGAAGTTATGTTGTATCGGCGCAGCCGGCAACGGTTTTTTGGAACGGCGACTCACTCACACTCGACAATGGAATGGTCAAACGGATCGTCCGTTTCACTGCTTCGGGCGAGGTTACTTCCGCTTCCTACCGGATGGTTTCGGGCAAGTCGGAAACTGAATTTTTGGATTCGCATTCGCTTGAATTTTCGCTCGCCGTAAACGATACGCTCTATACAGGCTTATCCGGTTGGAAAATCGCGAATATCGAAAGAATAAAGGATGCAACCGGAGGGTCGGGCGCTTCCATCCGGCTTCAACCGCTGCATAGCGGCTCTGCCTTTGAAGTTGAATTAAACTATCTTCTTTATCCCAATCTGCCTGCGGTACGCAAACAGTTGACAATCAGTACTGCCGGCGACAAGCCGTTGAAAGTGGAAGAAATAGACGTCGAAGCGCTGAGTTTGGCATATACCGCTCCCGTCAATTCATGGATCTACCGGCAATATGCAAGATATAAATATTTAGGGACTTATGTGGGCGACTGCAACGATCCTCTGGTCATCGTTCACAATCATGAGCTTCGCCGTGGGATGGCGATTGGGAATGAAGCCGTGGGAGTCATCAAGCGTACCGCCTGTTTTGAAGACGGCCGCTCCATTTCTGCCGGATTTACCCATCACAATCAGGAATTTTCCTTTCGCAAGTGGGTCGAAAAAGGGCAGCCGTTTACAACGCCGTTTGTTTTTACCGTTCTATATGAAGGACAAGACGATCCGTCGTGGGCGCTAAATGTTACCGTTCCCGATCTGGTGCGCCGTCATCTCGCTATGCGGGTCGACGAATTGAAGAAAAAACCGACGTTTGTCTATAACACGTGGTATCCGTTCTATAAAAACATCAACGACAGTCTTATTTACAATTTAGCGACAGCGGCGGCAAACTGCGGAGTCGAAGAATTTATCATCGACGACGGCTGGCAAACCAATCTCAATGCAAAGACGGAAGAAGACCGACTGATGTATGGCGATTGGGCGGTCAACCGGCGTAAATTTCCGGATGGATTACGTCCGGTATTTGATTCGATTAAGCATTTAGGAATGAAACCCGGACTATGGATCAGCCTTGCTGCAGCTCAACCGGGATCGCAACCTTTAAACGAACATCCCGAATGGTTTGTTCGCGATAAAAAAGGACAATCGACCAACCTGCACGAAGCGGTCAATTACGATTTGAATAACGACAGCCAGCCGTATACCGCATGCTTCGGCACCGATTGGAAAGACTATATCAAAGGAAAAATACTTTTTTGTGTCAAAGAATATGGCTTGGCTTATGCCAAACTCGATTTCGCTGTGGTATGCAGTCCCTATCAATTCGATAAGGAACGGACAGGCTGTTATGCTACCGATCATCCTTACCACAAAGATCGGAATGAATCCTATTATGTGATGTATCAACGTGTCATGGAACTCTTCGACGAATTGCACGCCGAAGCTCCCGATCTCTTTATCGATTGTACTTTCGAGACTGCCGGACGGCTGCAGCTGATGGATTATGGGATTGCCCGCTATGCCGAAGGGAATTGGCTTTCGAACGTGGAACAAACCACGCCGCTCGGTCCCTTGCGTGTACGCAACTTGGCATGGGGACGGACGCCCGCCTTGCCGGCAACGTCACTGGTAATTGGAAACTTATCGTTGGACAATCCGTTGCGTCTGTTCTTTTTTCAATCGCTGGCCGGAACACTGCCTATGATGCTGGGCGATCTGCGTCAATTGAAGCCCAGCGAACGGAAAGAGATGAAAGACTGGAGCGATTGGCTGCGAGGGGTAGAACAACGACACGGTTACAGTGAGTTCCGGCAGGATTTACCCGGTTATGGCGAACCGGAAGAAGGAGCATGGGATGGTTTTGCCCGCATCAATACCGAAACAAAAAGCGGTGGTTTAATCGGGATTTTCCGGCAAGGAGCCGCCGAAGAAAGCCGGATCCTTACAGTACCCTATCTGGATGCTTCATCGGTATATAGCATTCAACAGGCGCCGGCTGGAAACGTAGTAGCCGAAATGACAGGAGACGAACTGAAACAGAAAGGATTCCCGGTTACATTGAAGGAACCTTATCAGGGGATGTTGTATGAGATAATAAAGAAAATGTAAGTCAATCCTCACCTTTAGCCCCTGTCATGTTCGGAAGATGTCTAAATTGAGAGTACCTGACCTCGCCAAGCTATCCTGTTGAATAAAAATAAATTCAGAACACCAGACCCTATCATTGTAAATCAACAATTTAGTTGCATTGTACAAAAAACGGCAATCTCGCACATTATCTCCGTGTAACTCTGTGTAAATAATAGCAAAACAAATAATTACACAGAGCTACACAGAAAAGGCACAGAGAAGGCACAGAGAAAATGTACGACAAAATAAATTGTGCCAGGTCAGGAGTTCTGATATTTCACTGCGCCAAAGTCCCCTTCAGGGGATTTAGGGGTCAATTCTCAATTCTCAATTCTCAATTCTCAATTTATAACTCCGTTCTCCGTCACTCGTCACCCTCACAACCAGCACCTGCCGCCCCGGCAGCCCGCTAATTGTGATAAGGTCATTTCCTCCTTTCACCTCTTTCAGCAGCCTGCCTGCGATGTCATACACCGCCACGCGCTTGACCGGCGCATCCGATTTCACCATCACATTCCCGCCTTGCGAATAGACGATGACCGAAGGCGTTCCTGCCGCCTCCATGCCCGTGACCGGGTTGGCGCCGGCATCCTGCGTCACATCGACGGTTTTTATCATGATACCCGGCAGGCTAAGCGTAAGAAGCGCTGTTCGTTGAGTCACTTCCGGATTGGCGTCCGCCGTCACGTTCAGGATGAGGTTGGGATTATCGGATTTGAAATCGGATACCGAAGTTGATAACCACGAAGCATTGTTGTCGAGCGACCATGCCGAGTTGCATGTGAGCAGAAGCTGTTGCGTCCCGCCCGTAGCGTTGAAGTGCAACGATAGGGATGATACCGACAGGAATGCCGTCACATCCACCGTACAGGGATCG
>Ga0123357_10000232_pt1 | contig 52582 bp, 51 predicted proteins | sample TergutEmb28metaG_FD_89873 | JGI IMG/M metagenome (GOLD analysis project Ga0123357, IMG submission 89873) | Embiratermes neotenicus P4 segment gut microbial communities from Petit-Saut dam, French Guiana - Emb289 P4 | ecosystem: Host-associated > Arthropoda: Insects > Digestive system > Gut ...
ATTTTTATTTTCTCTTCTGAGGTATACCGTTTCCTTTTCCTACCCATTATTTCCTCCTGGGTCTCTGGTATACCACTTTATAAGCTATGCTCTAATTCGGCAAGTTCAACTTAGGCGCGACAATTTCGAATGAGTTTTTTTATAGCCAGTAAATCTTCTAATGAAATTGGCGTATATATTCTTTCTCTTAAACCATTTGGTAAAAAAATAAATTTACCATTTTTGTTATATTTAAACTGGTTTATGCCATCAATATTAACTATAACATTGATACCTTCAGATAATATAGAAACTTCAACATAACGAACTCGATCTTCTGAATATATTGATTGCAAGGTTTTAAGTATATCCTCCTGATATTCATTTTCTAATTTTTTTATTTCATAAGATACTAAAGCAATATTTTGTGAGTTGTTTTTTGAATAATATCCTTCTTCAACCCAAATCATAAAGGCAAATATATTTCCGCCCCTAAAATTATCTACACGTTCTAAAGAATCATATCCAGTCATAACTGAAGGTATCATTTTTTCTTCACCAGATATATTGCTTGAAATACCAAAGAAAAATAGAAATACAAAAAATGCTATATAAATTCTCTTGATTTTCATTGAAATATCCCCTCCAGAATTTCAATCATAAATTAATATACTATATAGAAATAATTAAGGCAACTTCACGCCTCATATTTTTTAATACTAGCGGTCCATACGATAATGTTACTGTGATATATCAAAAGAATACCTATAAAAAAATGAATATTTTTATTCCTGTATATGAGCTTTTACAGTTTATAATACGCCGTTTTTAAAGCGTTAATACTTATATTTATGATGTATTGTTATATCTTTTTTATTGTTTTTTACACCTCCCGATTTACCCAATAATACAGCAGCTCCAATAGCTGCAGCAGTCCCCGCTAACATTCCAGCACTGGTTCCAACTTTTTTGGCATCTTCTTCGTTCATACCAGAATTTTTGCAACTGTTGTCGTAATATTTGAAACACTTTTTGCGATAATTATAACAATAACAACAACTACTAAAATTAAAATAACTAATGGACCAGAACCAGTATCTGTCGGTGCAGATGATGCATATGAACTGGATTGAGTGTAACTACCAGTGGATGGTGTTCTATTTTGAGTATTTTGAGGAGTTGTTAATCCCAATTGTTTACGAGCATAATCAATGTCAGATTGTTTCAATACAAGTCTTTCTCCTGATGACCTGGTAATATAGTCCCCTGGTACAGCATAAGCAATGGCTTGATTGTTGTTAGAAACTTCTCTTGCATTTAAAAATATTGTAATCAAAGCAAGAAAAAGAATAAAAATAGTTCTTTTCATATTTCATCTCCATTGTACGATTTAGAAAAAATTTCGATAGCCTTATACCACATAAACTGGTAACTGAATAATGACCTTTTTTAAACCTGTCTATTTATACACATTTTGTATCGAAAAAAATGTGTTTTTGACAACTTTAAAATCGACACTATGTACTTACATATACAAATTTTACTCCTTAAACATAAATACGAATACTGTACTTACGCCATTCAATGGGCCATCGACATAAATACGCCGTACATTTGCTTCTTCTTCAAAGGTATCGGCTCCCAAAGCAGCCGAGACAGCAGGAAAACTATTGGATAAATGCATGTTTTTATGAACTTCAGCTACAGGTATAAATAACCCTTTATCACCTCTTAAACGCGATGGTATAACATAGTTTTCGATGCAATATTTTCTAATTTCATCGGCTTGTTTCACAAAACCTCCTTTCCTTTATAATCCCACACTCCGCTGAATTTTGAGTTAATAGTACTTTTTCGTAAAAAGGTACCTTACAAATTCACTTCCATATAGGATTTTTTGCATACAAAGCTTTATATTTTCTCCAATTTAGATAATTTTCTTCCGCGGTCAATATTAATTCTCCTTTAATTTTATAAGTTTTAAAAAATATTATTTTGCAATTTTTCTTGGCAAAATAGTAAATAATATAGTTTTCCATTACTTGCCTGATAGAAATAAAAAGCATAGTTTCGCGTACCGCTTGGAGCCTTTGATATTGGCATTTGATCCATACTTAATCCCCACGTTTCTCCATTATTTATAGTTACATTATTCAAAGTTACCAGTGCTTTTTGAAGTAACTATTCTTCAAGTATATTTAGATTATAAATTTCATATTGAACAACACCAGTATTAAACATTCTGGCAATTTCGTTCATACCAGGCATTAATTCTTCGGTTTTACCAACCCAATTTTCATCAGTTAAAGTTGCATTTGCAAGATTAAGCGATGCAACATAATGAGAAGAAGCTGATTGTCCCCATGCACAGAAATTGATCAATACCAAAACCAATAAGAGAACTAATTTCTTCATAATATTACTCCCCTAATGTGATAATACTTGAATCAGGGATTACTTATCTTTTGTAATTGGATTATTTAAGAAATTTGACAAAAGCTTATTTTGCTCTTCCAACAAGGTAGTTATTTTGTTAAGTTTCCAATACCAACAAAAAAATTCACGCAGGACTAAAAAAACAATAATAACTAAAACAACACCGATTATTATTTCACCACGTCCAATACCCATAAAAACCTCCAAAAAATTATTTATAAAATAAACATATCACTATCAAAAGAACCTTGACGGAAATATTCAACTGTATGATACTATAAAACCTAAATAGCATTTACCAAAATTACGAAATTATTCTTTTTGTTTGGCAGGATTATTTCTATCTGGCACACCCATGAATCTTAATTCACTTTCAATTTTATTCAAAATATTTGAATAATACTTCATATCTGATGAACCATGACTATCGTTTATAATTTTTTCCTGATCAAAGCCTGCAGTCTCTGACTGATCTTTTGCCTTAATCAAACATTCGGTTATAAATAAAAGTTCTTCTTTGGAAAATTCCATAATGTATCCCTCCTTATGTAAATCATTTCGTATAAAATATAAATTACCATATATACCAGACTTTGCAAAATTCCCATCACTATATCACTGATAAGAATTTTATCCTTTTTACTGCTCATACAGCAGATTACAGGTAGTACAATCAAGGGAGCTTAAATTGATCTGTTTCCCAGAGTGTTGTACTACGAGCTCCATAAATAGCTCCCCAACTATTTTTATATGGAACTCCATCAAGGTCATTTCCGACTGCCTCAGAGCCATAAATAATACCGCTGTTCTGGTTATCATTATTTAAAAATAATTTTTGAAATTTTCCACCACTACCAGTATTAACATAAACACCATAATCATTATTACCGCTAATTACTCCGCCATACATAGTAAAAATTCCATTAGCAGTGACATAAACACTACCTCCTTGTGAAGATGTTGAATTCCCTTTTATTGTTCCTGCATACATTGTAAATGTACCACCTGCCAAAGATACCGCACCACCATAGCTAGCAGTGTTATTCATAATTGTCCCACCATACATAATAGCAGTTCCTCCTTGTATATAAATTCCACCGCCACTCGAATATCGGTTAGTATTCCCTTTGATTATTACTCCCTCTTTTATTATCAATGTTCCATAATTTACACGTATAAGAGATGAATTATCTGTACTACTTCTGCCGATTAACGTGATATTTTCATCAATCGTAAGAGTAGCACCACCATTAACCGTAAACATACATCCACTAGAATTTAACATTGTTATAGATCTTTCACTACCGTATCCCATTAAAGTAATCCCCACAGTTTGACTATAATAATTGATTGAATAATCAAGAAATACCGGTGATAAAATAACCTCATCCGTGCCAAGTAAAATAGTATATTCATCTCCATTCACCGCATTGGCCGAAATCCACGCCAATGATGCACTTAAATTCTGATTGCCGATCTTTACTGCTCCGCGGTACAACCCTGGATCACGCTCACTTGGCATACCGCTCATGGTTGGTCCATAATCAGAAACACCATAAATATTTTTTGCCCTAAGCCGGACATAGTATGTTGTACCAGTAGTTAAGCCTGTAATTGTTGCTGATGTGCCGCTGGTAGTCGTAAAAAGCGTAGTTGGCGCGCCTATTCCGTAATAAACCTCATATTGATCAGCTCCCGCAACGGTAGTCCATGTAACTGTGAATTGACCATACCCGGGACTTATGACCGGAGCTCCCGGTGTACCCAACGGTTTGGCGCTTGCTGTAGAACTAACATTACCAGTTCCATTTACATTCCTGGGCTTTATCCACACATAATACGTTGTTCCATTGGTAAGACCATTAATAACAGCAGTTGTTGCCGAAACAGTCTGCACAGGACTTCCGGGAATTGTGTTGCTTGTACTGTAATAAACATCATATTGATCCGCTCCCGCAACAGGGGCCCAGCTTAACGAAAGCTGCTGGTTCCCGGCGTTTACAGTAACCGCTCCCATATAACCGATAGGCTTGACGCTGGCCGGGCTGCTCATTGCCCCACTGCCGCTTGAGTTCTCGCCCATTATCCATACGTTGTAACTTGTGCCGTTAGTTAACGCAGCGCCGTTCAACGTGGTTATTGTAGTCGATGTCGCCGGTGCGTTTATAATCAATGTCGGTGTTTCCGGCGGATTTATCCCGGTACCGCAATATATGGCGTAATTATCTGCCCCGGCTATAGCGATCCAGCTTACCGATATTTGAATGTTTCCAGCTGTTAAGTTCGGAGCAGTGGCGTTGGCTATGGGCTTGCCGTTTGCTGCCGGACTAAAGCTGCTTGCGCCATAATTGTTCTTCGCTTTTAACCAGATATAGTACATGGTTCCGTTATTTAAACCATTGATTGCCGCAGAGAGGGATGCACTAATGTCCCCGCCGTATTTTGAAGCCGCGGCAGAATTGTTCGTTGTACCCAACCAAATTTCGTAAGACGCTGCGCCCTGTACCGCTGTCCAATTAATGACAATCTGTGAATTGCCAATACTTACTGCAGGCGCAGCAGGAGCTTGCGGAGGTATAGCGTAGATCTGTGGTGTTCCGCTTGCGGCAGGACTAAAGCTGCTTGTACCGGTACTGTTTTTCGCTTTTATCCACACATAATAAGTAATGCCATTTGTAAGTCCGGTAACAACTGTGGACAAACCTGAGACATCACCGCCCCATTTTGCCGCCGCGGCGGAGTTGGCGGTTGTTCCTGTCCACACTTCGTAAACACTTGCGCCTTCTGTCTGCTGCCAGCTTAAAGTGAGCTGTCCGCTTCCCACTATTACTGCCGGGGCCGTTTGAGGCGCCGACGGCGCTGCGGCAAACACCGACGGTGTTCCGGCTGCCATGGGACCAAAATCGCTTGTTCCAATATTGTTCTTAGCTTTGACCCATAAATAATACGTTGTCTCGTTGATAAGACCGGTAAGCGTTAATGATGTACTGTTCAAATCCGCTCCGTACTTTGCCGCGTTTGCCGGATTGTTACTTATACCTGTCCACAATTCATAAGTCAGCGCGCCTTCTGCCGGCAACCAGCTTATGTCCAATGATTTGTAACCGGGAATTACCGCAGCCGCGGCGGGCGTTTCTGGAAGTACAATATAGGCTGAAGGTTTACCGCTCGCGGAAAGGCTAAAGCCGCTGGTGCCCGCGAGGTTCTTCGCCCTGACCCAAACATAATAAGTAGTTTCATTTAAAAGTCCGGTAATGACTGTTTGGGTAGTTCCGCTGGTAATATCGGCTCCCTGCTTTTGTGCCAGAGCCGAATTGTTTGTTGTCCCAAGCCATACTTCGTAGGCTGCAGCCAGATCCGCCGCCTGCCAGGAAACGATCAAGTTCCGGCTCCCCTCAGTCAGAATCGGTTTTGCCGGAGCCGCAGGGGGCACGGTCGGGATTTGCGGTGTACCTGCTTCAAATGGACTGTAATTGCTTTTTCCGGCGCTGTTAACTGCCCGCACCCATATATAATAAATTTTACTGTTTTCAAGGTTTCCTATAATCGCGCTGGTTTTATCAGTTGTTATTTCTGGTAAGGCAGGTTTTACAGCCGAAGTATTTATATATACTTCGTATGAGGCCGCGCCGCCGCATTCATCCCAATTTATACTTAGCTGGTTTATGCCCGGTATAATTATCGGTGTCCCGGGCACAGCCGGGATTTCATTGGCCGGCCATGGAATAGCCTTGATAACAGGGCTGTAAGCGCTGGAGCCTGCCTGGTTAATTGCCTTTATCCATAAATAATAAGTTTTTTTATTGACAAGACCATTTACTACTGTAACAGTGCCAGGCACAGTTTTTCCTGCTTGCGCCGGCGGCGTTTGCACTGTGTTATAATAGACTTCGTAGTTCTCCGCGCCCGTAATTGCTGTCCAGCTAAGGGTTAAAAAACCATCCGAAGGGATTACGGTTGGGGCGCCTGGGGTCTGCGGAACGTTGGAGGGAGTTACAACATTTGCAAGTTTTGCCTCAGTCTCGGCAACCAGCGAAACAGCAGCGCCGTTGTAAACAAAGCTGTACACATGTCCTGGTTCAAAAGTAACGGGAGCGCCGGATAACGCCTTTTCGTCAGCTCCCACAAGCAGCCGGTATACGGAAGCCGGCCCTGGATTTATGGTATATTGCGCCTGTTCACCTGCGTTTACTCTCGGCGATCCGGATGGATCAGGGAGCAAAGTAAACGAAAAAGAAGAATTGTTCTGGATAATGAGGTAAGTACTGGCCGAAAGAAGCTGATCAGGCGAAGAGATAGCTTCGTCAAGTCTTGGTACCATAATCGTCGTACTTGTGTTGGCGTTTATACGCTGCGTTTTTTGATCTTTCCCCAATTCCGGGACATAACTTAACGTAAAGCCGCTGTTTCCTTTTAGACTGATAAGATATGTAAAGTAAAAAACAGAATCACCGGGCGTCCATGCGATTTCCCCGGATAACTTGCCGGGATTTATATCGGCTATTTTGTCCTGCGTCCTCCTCCGGCTGTCGCTGTAAACAGATATAGCGCATATCCCCTGTTTATTATCGAAAACGATTTTAGTCTTTGTGTCTGGTTTGATTGGTGTTGAATTTTGCGCTGGGTTGGGACATGAAGATAGTACGGCAATGATAATTGTCAGTGTGAATATTGCCGATACAATCAACAGCTTCTTTTTCATCATGGACGCCTTTTATATAACTTTTATATAAACAGAGACCGGGCGGCTTTTACGCCGCCTGTCATATTACCAGGTACCGCCCAATTCACTTGAAGGAATATCGCTTACATTGCTAACCCATGCCTTTAAGGTTCCGTTATTGAAATTTCCGGTAACTGTTATGGTGTACATTTTGTCCCGCTCTACAGTCAGCGATTGTACGGGTGTATCGTCTGATTCGCTGTTCTGCAGCTCCTTTTCAAAGCCGGTCGGTCCAAAGCCCCAGTTGGATACTGTTACAGAATCAGCGTAGCTATTGGTGCCCGGCACCTGCGGCATATCTATCTGGAAGGTTCTTGTGGTCATTATGTTCTCAAGGCCGGTAGCTGTAGCCTGTACCTGGGTACCCTGGACAAACCTGATCCCGCCGCTGGTTGTTTGGTTGTTGACATATACCCAGGCTGAACCTGAGGTAAATGTGGTTGCCTGCAGAAGGTTTTTCAAATTCATTGTTGCTGAAGTTACTCCTTCGCCAAAGGAATAAGTCTGGAACCACGCATAACCTGTTCCGCTGCCCTGCGGATATGTTGTTTCTACCAGATCACGGAAGGTATTGTAGCGTTTAAAAACCGGGAAAATATTGTAGTTTCCGTCCTGGAGCCTGAGTGTGGTATCAAGAATACCGGCAGGGGCGTAACCAATGGTCTCACCTGCCGGGCCGTTGAGGCGTAATTCAACATTTATCGAAGTGGAGGCGTTTATGATATGAAAATCGTTGTTTCCTCCAAGGCCGTCGGCGATTTCGTACACTGCGCTGTTGTCGCCGCTGTTATTATAAAAAACATATACGCGGGTAAAAGGCATATTTTTAAGGGAGCTAAGGCTGTTTTTATTCGCGTTGTACTGGGATTCGGTTAAGAGAATAAGAGGAAAGTCTTCAGTCTTGTTAAACAAACTCGTATTTTTGGGTAAGCCGTGGTTCTGCGCGTGGGCCGGGATACCGCCTATCAGCGCGCTGGAAACCAGGTCCCCCTTAAACGCAATGAGCCGTTCGCCGGTGTTGTTTCTTACCAGGATCGAATAATTGGTGTTATGGCTGGTAAAATCCACATTATCGGTATTGTTGTTCGACGAGCCTGTTAATAAATTACAGGAAAACAACAGGATAGCTGCGGTAAAAACGAGGGCAAACAACGCTGCTTTTTCTGGGCTCTTTTTCATAAAAACTCCTAATTTCCCAAAAATAATAAAATACATAATAATGTATATTAGCTAATATACTACATAATAATGTATTTATCAATAAATCAATGACATAATTATGATATTTTTTGGAAATATGTCAGATTTTTCAAAGCGGTTACGCTCTGAAATCGAGTATGTAGGTTATAATCAGAAAGAGTTTGCCGCAAAAACAGGCATCAAAAAGCGGGCTTTAGATGCTTATCTGGGACCTCAAGAATCCATGCCGCCCGCGGATATTGCTGTAAAGATGGCTTCGGTTCTCGGTCTTTCGGTTGAATATTTGGTAACCGGTAAGGAGTACCGGCAATCTGTAGATATTTCCGGCTATATAAAATTCAGAGATATATTGGATGATTTGGCGGTTTTACCTGAAGAAATTCTGGAACTTGTGAGGGTAATGATAAAAGCAGCAGCTAATAATGAACGCAAAAAAAAACCGGAGACTTCGAAGCAGCCTCCGGTATTATGAATTTGATTAATCCAATCCCTTCACCTTCATCCTCACCTGTAATCCGTCTCCCCGTCAAACCAGACATTGCCCAGCTTGAGCGCGTCGTACAGCTGCCTGTACGGCAATTCGCGGGTGCTGCCGATGTTGTTTTTGGCGCAGAGGGCCGCAGCGGTTCCGGAGGCCTGGCCCATCGCCATGCATGAGACTGTGTTGCGCGTTGACATGTGGGCTTCGTGGTTCGAAGTGATCATCATGCCTATGGCAAAGAGGTTGTCCAGTCCTTTTACGAGCATGGTGCGGTAGGGCATGCCGAAGGTTTTGCCGCCCTTTATCTGTATGCGCGGCGCGGAGTCGTGGAAACCGTAGGAAAATACTTCATCGGGGAAGTGAACGGCGTTTACGATTTCGTCCAGGGATATGTCGTAATCGCATTCTATGCACCGGGCGCGCCGTATTGTAATGGCGGGGGCGGTCCTGGCGATAAAGGCGTTTGCCGCGCCGGGTATGGTTTTCCTGATGATATCTATCGCGCCCTGCTGGCGGCGGCGCAGTTCCAGTTCCGCGTCGGATAATGCGGCTCTGTCGGTCGGCGAAACTTCCATCTTGAAATTAATCTTGATGAACATTAAGTAATTGTCGTGGACCGTGGTGGTCACTGCGTGCATGCCCAGGTCTTTGATTGACTGGCCAAGACTGGCGTCAATTTTTGACCAGGCGCCGGCAACGCGGATTATCTGGTTGGTTCTGCCGCTGCGCGGGCCGCGCCCGTATTCAAAGAGAGCTCCCGATTCCTTTAAGAAGTCAAAATATTTGTCTATGTCCACCCCGCCTACGCCCATGCTGTTTACAACAGCGTAGTCATTTGGTTCGGTAAATAAGGCTCCGGAGCGCGCGCAGATATCGCCGAAACCTGTGGCGTCAATAAACATTTTACCCATTACAGCTTCGCAGCCCTGATGGCTTTCCGCGACGATCCCTTTGACGCTCTGCCCTTCCTTAATTACATCAACCGCGCGGGTGTTCAGCATTGTAGTTACTCCGGCGTCGCGCAGCATGCAATGGGCCATATACTTATACATTTCCACATCAACGCATAAGGTATCGTTATCGTAGTCAAACCGCATTACCGTATCGTTATGCCCGGAGCAGCCGCCGGCCTGGTATAAAAGCTGAATAAATTCCTCCGGAATTCCCCGCACTACTTTGCGCTTTTCCACATTAAAAGCTCTCCACAGATTATAAAAACTGTGGAGACCGCAGCCGCCTTCTACTGCAATACCGCCGGCATAACCTTTGCTTTCGATAAGGGCAGTCTTTGCGCCGCCCCGCGCAGCGGCAACAGCGGCAAATAATCCGGCGGTTCCTCCACCGGCTACCACCACATCGAATTGGCTGGCGGGGATCTTTTGTTCGGGCCGTGTTACAAATTCCATTTTACTGCTCCTGTAGGTGATTTATCACCTCTCAATTGCGTTATCACTATTCAATCGTATTATTCCCACTCAATTGTGGCGGGAGGCTTGTTCGAAATATCGTAGGCTACCCGTCCGATTTCCTTTACGTTTGCAGTAATAAGCCGCGAAATTTCCAGCAGGTCTTTAGTCTCAAACGGGTATACTTCGGCGGTCATGGCATCGGTGCTGTTAATCGCGCGCAGGGCAAGCACATGGGTGTATACGCGTTTGCTCCCTTCTACGCCGACGGATTTTATCGGGAGCAGCACAGCAAAGGCCTGCCAGATTTCATCGTATAAAAATTTCCCGGATTTGGCTTTGCGTTTTTTTAATTCGTTTATAAAAATGGCGTCGGCTTCCCTTAAAATATCGCATTTTTCTTTGGTCACTTCGCCAAGTATGCGGACGCCAAGTCCGGGCCCGGGGAAGGGGTGCCTCCCGATTACGTCTTTGCCCAGTCCAAGGAAACTTCCCAGTATGCGGACTTCATCCTTGTATAATTTTTCAAGCGGTTCAACAACACGGCCTGCCCTGCGTTTGGCGTCAACCAGAGGGCTGCCGACATTGTGATGGCTTTTTACCAGTGCCCCGTTTAATTCGGCGCGGCCGCTTTCGATTATGTCCGGGTAAATCGTGCCCTGGGCCATAAAAGTAGTTTCGGGCAGGCCGATTCGGGCGGTTTCCCTTTCCTGGATTGTAATATACAAATCCCCGATTATTTTACGTTTTGCTTCCGGATCAACAGCGCCCTTAAGTGCAGCAAGAAATTCATTCTCGCAGTTCAGAATGTGAAGGTGCCTGGCACCAAGCCGCTCCAGGGTTTCCTTGACGCTTTTGGTTTCATCTTTGCGCATAAGACCGGTATCCATGTACATTAAATGAACCTGGTCGGGATTAAGCGCTTTAAGCAGAAGGGCCCCTGTTACAGTTGAATCAACTCCGCCGGAGATTAGGAGCAGCACCGGTTCTTTGCCGACTTTTTTTGCCAGGGAAGAACAGATTTCATTAACATACTGTTCCATTGTCCAGCCGGGCGCGCTTTGGCAAACGCCGAAGACAAAACCCGCCAGAATCTCAAGCCCCCTGTCGCAGCCGGCGGCTTCCGGGTGGAACTGCAGGCCGATTATGGGTTTGGTCTCGTGAACGATAACCGAGGGACATCCGCTGACACTTTCAGCGTACTGCCTGAAGCCTTTGGGTATCCGCTCAACCTTATCACCGTGCGCCATATACGAAATAAATGACCATTCACCGGCCGCACAGACACCATTCGCTGACGCGCCGGCACCGCGGACCGCGCCTTTTTTTATTTGATCCAGTGAATAGTTGTCAAAACCTGTAAAAAACCGCCCGACTTTTTCGCGATCAAACACAGGATCTGCTGGGGCGGGAAACTTCCCTTTTACCTCTACCCTGCCCTCTTCCCTCTGCGGCATCGCGGCGACCTGGCCGCCGTGATCTGCGGTAATACGCTGAATACCATAACAGATTCCAAGAATGGGAAGGCCGCAGTCGTAAATTTTTTGATCCGGTACAGGGCCGTTTTTACTGTTAACGGATTCCGGAGAGCCGGAAAAAATGATCCCGCGGACCATGTCGCCCTTTGAATCCGGGCGGTTCGGGCCTCCTGGTACAATGGCCGCAAGCGGTGTTGTACCGGGTATTACTTCTGAATAAACACCGAGCTCGCGTACACGCCGTCCAAGGAGGGCGGTAAGGCGGCTGCCAAAATCGAGTATTATAATTTTATCCATGTAAAATTATAACATAAAACAGGGGACAGGGAGTAGATAGATGATCTAGAAGAGCGTCATCTGGGGATCCCGCCTGTAATGCTTTTCTTCATCCAAAAGCGGGATAATATTTTCCAGGCCGGACAGGAAGCGGCTTGGCTGTGACTTAAGGACGCGTCCCCTTAAGAACCGCGAACCTACGCGCGACAGCCACAGTCCGCGGCGGGCTCTGGTCATTGCTACGTAAAGAATACGGCGTTCTTCAGCAATATTTTCTTCAGAATTTTTTCTGTCATACAGGGTGAAAGGTATAATTCCTTCTTCAAGGCCCGGGATAAAAACATGATCGAATTCAAGGCCTTTTGACGCGTGAATGGTCATAACCCTGACACCCTGTGATGGGCCGATTATTCCCAATCCGCCGGAACCTGCGTCCCCGGCGCTGCTTACAGAAAGGCCGTCCAGCAGGGCCCTGGTGTTCCCAAAAACTTTAGTAAGATATAAAAGCCGGACAACCGCTTCCCCGGCAGCATCTGTTTCCGCTGCGGAGAATTGGCCTTTTGAAGTCAGGGTTTTCCAGGCGCCCGCTATTTCGTCTGCGGCGCTTTCGGCTGATGCGTTGCCGTCTGCCCTGTTTCCATCTGCCCGTAAAAAATTTTCTTCCAGATATTTTAATATTGATGCGGCCGGTTCTTCCTGCCACCAGGGGGCCGCGTCAGGCAATTCAAAAGGGATGCCGTGATCTTTTAACGCCTTGATAACAGGCTCTGCGAGAAAGGCGGCCCTGACAAGAACGGCGCATTCCTGGAGGCTGAAGTTTTTTTCTCCGTCCGACGCAACGCCTGAATCTTTTGAAAAAAAACTTGTCCCGCCGGCAAGGGAAGCTATTGTACGTGCGATTCCTTCGGCCTCGGATTTTTCTGTGGAATATTCGCGGCGGTAAAGACTAACCGGAACGGCCCCGGATTCCGCGGTTTTTATTCCTTCCAGGTTTACGCCGGCCAGTTTCCCGGCCGCTTCGATGATCGGCTGGCGGCAGCGGAAGCTTTTTAACAGTTCAAACTTTTGCGCCCGCGGATAATCAAATAAAAAGCGATCGATAAAGGCCTTGTCGGATCCGCGGAATCCGTAGATGGCCTGGTTGGGGTCACCGATGACCCATAATGAAGCGGCGTTTTCATTTCGCGATGCGGCGTTTTCACCGGGTGAAGCACTGTTTTCACTTTCAGGCGCCAGAAGTCTCGCAAGAACATATTGGGCAAAATTCAAATCCTGATATTCATCGATAAAAATAAATCTGAGCTTACTCCTGTAATAATCAAGAATATCTTTTCGCAGGGCCAGCAGCCTGACAGTGCCGGCAATAAGGCCGTCATAGTCAACAAACCCGCCTTCGCGTAATGTGTTTCTGTACTCCGAATAAAGCGCCTGATATTTGACGCCGGTTTCCCAAACCGAGGTTTCTGAAACCGAAGTTTCCGGAACCGCGGTATCCAAAGCAGCGGTTTCCACAGCATCCAAATCTTTTGGAACAAATTCTCCAATCAGCGAATGTAATGACGCCGGCAGAACACGTGCAAGATCTTCGGCCTTTTCGCCTGGCAGCAGAAGAAACCGTTTGTGCTCCTCGATGTAATTACCCAGGTTCGCAGGCTGAATTGCCCGCCCGGAATTTTTTCCTGATTTTACGGCGCAGAGTTTTTCAAGAAGTTCTTTTCTTTGAGCCTCCGAAATTATTTTAAAATTTACCAGCAGGCCGGCTGTCTTATATTGCGCGCGCAAAACAGAAGCGCAAAAAGAATGGAAGGTTGAAACCGCGGGCGCAGCAGCAGACGACGGCTGTGTAACAGACGACGGCTGTGTAACAGACGACGGCTGCACAACAGACGACGGCTGCGGCAGCAGACGCGATATCCTGGCGCGCAATTCATCAGCGGCTTTGACGGTAAAACTAAGTGCGAGTATTGACTGCGGGTCAGCGCCGCCGCAAACAAGAGCCGCGATTTTGGCGGCAAGGACCGCGGTTTTACCAGCGCCCGGTCCGGCGATAATCAGGCAGGTTTTAGCGTTTGATTCAATGATTTTACTTTGATTGGCGTCCGGTCTAAAAAGCGCATTATTGTTTACCGGTTTTTGCGCAGCTTCCGCAATAACGGGATCGCTGTTTTTAATTTTGCGGATTTTTTGCCCGTGCGCTTTGAAATTTTTAGACTTGATATTATTAAAGCTATCATATAACAAACCGCCATTTCCAAAACCATCATTTCCAAATCCCAAACCATCATTTCCAAAAAGCCCGGCGTCGTTTTGCCCCGCAGCCATGGTACGGATCACTCCGTACTCGCCGTCATAACCGGGCGAAATAAATACATCGCCGCGGCGCATAAGATCAACGGCCTGCGCCAGATTTTCAACAGGACTTGAATTCCTGATTTCCTCAATAGGAAGATCCATCAAAATATTAAATTCGCTGCCCGCTTTTTCTATGAGTATTCTGTAAGCGCTTTCAACTTTTTTGGACGCGGCGCCGGTTTTTAGCAATTCGCCCAATATTTCCCTTAACGGTATCAGCGAATAATAAGGTTTTTGGTTGGGGCGGCCGCCCGCTGTAAAAACCGCGGTCTCATCAACATTCCGGTCCGCGAGACTTAGGACCCGGCTCATTACACCCGGCGTAAATTTTTTGCCGCAGACAGGACAAATGCCGCCGCGCTCGGCCGCTTCTTCCGGGCCCATGCTGACCTTACAGGCCCTGTGGCCGTCGTAATGGTACTTCCCCTCCTGCGGGAAAAATTCGATAGTACCCAGAATATTTGGCAGCGCAGCGTCAGTTGGCCACGCAGCATCAGTTGGAAACGGAGCGTCAGTTAGCAGCGCAGTGTCAGTTGGCAGCGCAGCGTCCTTTATTAAAAAAGAATTCCTAAAGGAATTCCAGTTCATTTCCATATCAAAAATTGTAGCCTCGCGCCCGATTTTGTCCGGCGAGTGCGCGTCAGAGTTGGAAACAATGGAAAAACCGTCCAGGGACTGGAGCGCCCAGTTCATAGGCGGATTGGAAGACAGCCCGGTCTCCGCCGCGTAAATATGCTGCGAAAGATCCCTGTAACATTCCTGTATGGAATCAAAACCGGAATTCGCACCAAGGGCAGAGAACCAGGGAGTCCAGATATGGGCCGGGATCAATATTGAATCCTCACTGGTTTCAAGAAGCATGGCGAGGAGGTCCCTGGAGTCAATGCCCAGAATCGGCCTCCCGTCGGAGCGGATGTTTCCAATAGATTCAAGACGAACCTGGAAGGCAGCCGCGGATTTAAAATCGGGAAGAATCACAACATGATGAACTTTGCGGGTTTTACCGCCGTATTTGTAAATGGTGCTGATTTCTCCGGTAAGTACAAAATGCACAGGTTCCCCGCAGGGATTGGGAAGTTCATCGGATAAACCGGAGCCGCTGTCAAACTCCCGGCGGACTTTTTCATTTAACTTAAAAAAACCTGACCCGTCTTCTTCCAGCTCATCACGCAGTACTTCCAGCCACCCGGGATGGGTGCAGTCTCCGGTGCCCAGCAGCTGTATGCCTTTTATGCGCGCCCATCTGTCCAGATATGACGGGGTCAGTTTGGGGCTGGTAGCCCTTGAGAAACGCGAATGAATATGAAGGTCTCCGATTACTTTCATCCCGCGATCAGTTTGAGTTTAATCTGTTCCAGTCGGTTATGCGCCGTTCAAGCGAACGGATTTCCCCGGCGCTTGCGTGACGAATCCTGTCGCCAAGATAGGGCAAAATGACTTTCTCCTTGATATCCATCCAGTTCCTTGGAAGAATCGCCGGCGGTGTCAAAAATGAACCGGGGGGCATACGGCCCAAAAGGCTGGGATAAAAAAGCGGGAATATTTGTTCGGTGACCGGCCTCATTGCGGAGAAACCGCCCCCTATTCCAAAAGAAGTTTCCAAAAGACGTTTGGAACTGCTGGTTTCCAGAAGCAGGCGCTGGGTATCTGTACGGAAGAACCAGCGCGTAAAAGCAAGGGCCGCGTTTTTTGCTTTGGTGTTTTTGTGGATTCCGTAGTACACCGCTCCTTCGTCCAGATTAATGGTATCGTTTTCCTCTATCCAGCGGAAGTCCAGGTTTGCACGGCGTTCCTCCGGCAGGGTAAACAATTCAGAACTGTCCATAAAGGCAAAAAGTATGCGGCCCGAACTGACCAGTATGGCCGGTGGATCGTAGCAGTATTTGAAAATAAATTCATCTTCGGCCTGCAGGCTGGTATTGGCTTCGGTTATCCATTGCTGTATCCAGACCATGGCACGTTCAAGAGCGGCCGGATCCCAGGCAATGGGAGAAGATTCACGGAAGCCGGCGTTAAAAAGGGTAGCTGCAAGAAAAAGAAATTCATCGTTCCAGGACGGCGTAAAACCCATCCTGGTATAAACTCCGTTTGTAATAATATTAAAAGACTTCCCAAGATCCATGATTTCTTCCATATCGATGGTAAAAGGATTCGACATCAGATGACTGCGGCTTGACGAAAATACCATCGCGTGGATATTAAACGAAACCGGAAGCAGGTATTGCCTGCCGTCAATTTTTCCCAGGGCAAGAAGCCGCGGGTAAAAAAAAGACCACTCCGCGGAATCGGCGGGGAACAAATTATCCAGCGGAAGGAAGAACTGCCTTGTTGAAGCGCTTTTGAGCCAGCTTGCAACGGCAATATCGGGAAAATCTGTACCGCCGGTTAGTTTTTCGGCAGGCGATTCATAATAATGAACTTCGATTTTATACTTGTCCTGGCTGGCGTTAAATTGTTCGCCGTAAAAAACAAATTCCGGCCTGTCTGTCCACAAAACGGCTGTCCTGTTTTCGTTAAAAACACAGGATGAAAATAAAAACAGAAAAACTAAGGCCGTCAGGGCCTTTAGCGGATTAAAAAAAATTCTTTTTGTAATCATGATTAGGTAGGTTAAATTTATGGTCCCTTCTCATGCTTGTCAATCAGGCTGCCGGACAGTATAATAATTTAAAAAAGCGGAGGATTTCTTGCCGATCAGAGACGCCCGGATAACCAGATTAATAGAAAGAATTGGTGAGCACTACCGGATGAATATTTCCAACAGGTTTATCCGCCCCGCTTTGCTTCAGCTGCCTATTGAAAAACAGTCCTGGGATTTAATTGAAACCCTTACAGAAAAGGTCGAGCAATACCAGTATCAGGGTTACCATTATGATGAGCTTTACCGTCAGATAGCGGCATGCTCGCGTTTTGTTGGACACGCGCGCCGTGATTTGGCCCCGGGCCTGCGCAACCGTTTAAGCAGCGGGTCAAGCAGTTCCGAAAAAGTGCTCCGCGATATGGCGGTTAACAATTTTGGCTCTAACCTGCAATTGTTCGCTGACCTGGTAAATGAGCTTTATGTAAACCTGGTCGAACTCGACAAGGCCGAGGCAAAGGGCAAAAGACCGGTATATTTATCGATACCGGAACTTCAGGATATAGGCCGTTTACTGGTTGGCAATTAATGCCGGCCTCAGGGACTGCCTCACATAGCCACTTCTCCAAAGGGCGGCGCGCGTTTTAAAACTTCACCAATATTACGGTTTTCTTCTTTTAAAAATCCGGGATCTTTTTCCAATATTTTAAAAGCGTCGTCCCGGGCTTTTTCCAGTTCCGCCGCATCGCGGACCGGATCGGCAATTCCCAAAGCCAGGTAGCCTGACTGCTGCAGGCCGGTAATCTGGCCGGGCCCGCGGAATTGCAGGTCTTTTTCCGCGATAACAAATCCATCGTTGTTTTCAAGCATTACCATTAACCGCCTGCCTTCCCTGCTGCGATCTTCTTCGCCCAGAAGCTGGGGGTCCATGCCGGAGTATTCAGCAGGCACATCCTGATCTGAATAAATCAAAAAACAATAGGACTGGACATCGCTGCGGCCAACCCTTCCCCTTAGTTGGTGGAGGGCGGCCAGCCCGAACCTTTCGGCGTGCTCAACGACCATGCAGGTCGCGTTGGGCACATCAACGCCGACTTCTACTACACTGGTGGCGGCAAGGACTTTAATTGTTCCTTTTCTGAATTCGTCCATGGTACGCTGTTTTTCTTCTTCATCAAGACGGGAATGGATTAGCGCAGCCTTATATTGGGGAAACGTCTCTCTGGAAAGTTTCTCGGCCATTGATTGGGCGTCCTTAAGGTCTTTTTTCCAGGCGGCTGAGGATTCGCGCGGTTCAGATCCGGCGGTGTCAATTATGGGATATACAAAATAAGCCTGATGTCCGGCTGCCAGTTCTTTGCGGACAAAATCGTAAACCTTGTCTGCATTGGAAATTTTGGCCAAATGGGTCTTAACAGGTTTACGGCCCGGCGGCATATCCGAGATCACAGAGACGTCCAGATCACCAAAAACCGTAAGAGCCAGTGTTCGCGGAATCGGCGTTGCGCTCATCATCAGCAGGCCCGGGTTGTTTCCCTTGTCCATAATCGCCTGGCGCTGGGTAACGCCAAAACGGTGCTGTTCGTCCACAACGACGAGTTTTAAATTACGGTAAACTGTGTCTCTGGAAAAAAGGGCGTGAGTCCCGGCGACAAGATCAATCTCCCCTGCCGCAAGAGCTGCTAGCAAACGGGAACGTCCGCCTGCTTTTACATTGCCGGTTAAAAAAGCGATGCGCACGCCAAGCGGTTCCAGGAATCTGGCGGCGGTTTCCGCGTGCTGTCTGGCGAGCAGTTCGGTGGGCGCCATAAGCGCTGCCTGGCCGCCGCTGTCTCCAATGGCCTTGAGGCAGGCAAGAAAAGCGGCCAGGGTTTTGCCGGAACCGACGTCGCCCTGCAGCAGGCGGGCCATTGGGTAAGGGCCGTCCATGTCGGCGTTGATTTCCCGGACAACGCTCAATTGACCGGGTGTCAGATTAAAGGGCAGCCTCTCGATTAACCGTTTTTGCAATAGATTTAATTGCGGACTTTGACCGGCCCCTCCGGAATTGTATGTTGCCGGCTGCCGATTTCCTGCGGCCATGCCGGCACTGCTTCGCCGCAGCAGCCTGTTCTGCAGGGTCATTATTTCCAGATAAAATAGTTCTTCGTAAATTAAGGTCCTGCGGGCCCTGTCCCTTTCGGTAAATGATGAAGGAAAATGAATTTCCCTTATCGCATCTTTTTTTGATAATAGGTTATCCCTTTCTGTAATAAATCCGGGGAGTTCGTCTTCCAGAGACGGAGCGTACTGCGCAAGGGCTCGCTCGGTAAAACGCCGCAATGTTGACTGGGTAAGGCCTTCGCTTAAGGGATAGATTGGCAGGATGCGGCCAAAACTGCCGTCTTTTTCGCCGGCAATCTCAAACGCTGATGATTGGATTTCCCCATACTTATAGAAGAATTGGCCGTACAAACGGACTGTAAGGCCGACAGGAAGCTGTTTTCCCAAAAAAGGCCGGTTAAAACAAATAAGGGAAGCGCGGGCTGTATCGTCTTCAACGTAGATTTTAAGGGTCTTCATGTAACCGGCCCCGAACCACTCATGGGCGAGAACGGTTACAGTCGTGCATACCCTGGCCCGGCTCCAGTCTTTAAGCGAAACAGGCTGTGACCGATCTGCCCAGTCTCTTGGATAATGGCAGAGAAGTCCCCGGATATCAGTAATTTCCAGGCGGGAAAGGGAGCGCTGGGCAGCAGGGCCCAGGCCCCGGACAGTATTGAGGTTGGCGTTTAATTCCCGCAGAAACATACAGCGCAATTCTAGCAAATTTTGTTTAACAACTAAAAGTACCGGTGGGATAATTGAAAGGTATGGCATATGTATTATGCCTAAAAATCCAAGGCAAAAGGAGCATTTGCATGAATCAGACCAAAAAATTGTTCTCTTTGGCTCTAATTCTGGTACTGGCAGCGGGAACTGTATTCGCGTCAGGCAGCCAGCCCGGCAGTACGGGCAGTACGGCAGTTGACGTCAACTCTCTGCCCAGAAACCAGACGCTTTATTACAACGGGCTGCAGTGGGGCACACCCGCCGGCGGCAACCCCTTCGGAGCGGGCATTAACAACGCGTTTGTTACAGCCCAGCACCGCCAGCTTATTTTCGAAACATTGTTTACTTTTAACCTGCTGGACGGGAAACTTTATCCCCAGATTGGTGACTCATATGCCTGGAACGGCCAGACTATGACCATCAAGCTCAACCCAAAAGTAAAGTTCCAGGACGGATCACCCTGTACTTCCGCGGATGTAGTCTATACCTACGAACTGGGCAAAAAGTACACGACGTTCTTCTCCGGTTACTGGAATTACATCAGCAGTGTCACAGCTCCGGACAATTACACGGTAGTAATCCAGGGCAATCCCAATAACTTCAACCCAAAATATATTGAACAGTCCATCAGCCAGTTGATGATCACATCCAAGGCGTGGTGGGAAAAACAGAACCTTAGCAGCGATCCAAGCGCCGTCCTTAACCTCCAGGGCTGGGACTGCATCGGAACCGGTCCCTACACTACATTCTACTGGGACGATACCAAGCTCGTACTGATCCGCAATGATAATTACTGGGGCCAGGATCCTTCGCGCTACGGCAAGCTCCCCCCGCCAAAATACATTGCCCACAATATTTACAAGGACAATGCGGCCGGCGACGAAGCCTTCCAGGCCGGCCAGGTAGACGTATCCCAGCAGTTCATTACCCAGGTATGGCGCATGTGGGAAAGGGGCGCCCCCATTGAGACTTATATTCCGCAGCCGCCCTATTACTTCCCCGGCACTATCCCGATGATCATTTTCAACACAATGAAACCCGGTCTTGACGACAAGGCGGTCCGGCGGGCAATAGCTATGGTTCTGGATTACGACATGATCGGAACCAACGCAATGTCCGGTTATACCGCGAAAATGGTGCCATCCCTGATGCTGCCGGTCCCGGCGGAACAGGCTCTGGTTGACTGGGACGCGTTAAAACCGTACCAATGGAACGGAATTGACGTTGCGGGTGCGAACAAACTGCTTGATGACGCGGGCTGGGTGCGCGGCGCTGACGGTATCCGCGCGAAAGGCGGCGTAAAGCTTTCCTTTAAGGCGGAGTGCCCGTTCGGCTGGGCCGACTGGAACGCCTCACTGGAAGTCGTAGCCCAGGCCGGCCGCGGAATCGGTATGGATATCTCCACCTATTTCCCGGAAGCCCCGGTTTACACTACCGATCAGCAGACCGGTAACTTTGACATCCTTATGATGAGCCCCGGCGGCGCCGGCATCGCTTCTCCCTGGATCAGGGCATGGGCGGCTCTGGGCAGCCAGAACCTTCCGCCGGTCGGAACCCCCAACACGGTACAGAACATGGGCCGCTGGGTAAATGACAGGGCAAACCAGATTATCGACGCGATTGCCAACGAAACGGACCCTGCAAAACTCAAAGCGCTCTGGACCGAACTTAACATCATTTACCTCCAGGAAATGCCCACAGCGGGTCTTATGTACAGGCCCTGGGTATTCCATACTGTTAACAGTTCTGTCTGGACAGGTTATCCCAAGATCAATGACGGTTCCAATGTTCCTCCAACCCTCCTCTGCGACGGTTACGGCATCAAGGGCCTCTACAACATTAAACTCAAATAATCTTTAGCCAAAAAATGAAGGCGTCCGGACAAGTTTAAAACTTAACGGACGCCTTCCGAATATTTACCCGGAACAAATATTAATCCTTTCATCAGGAGGAAATTGTGTGAAAGGCTTTACCGCATATCTTCTAAAGAAATCCGTCTGGTATATTATTACACTGTTAATAGCGGTTTTTCTGAATTTTCTCCTGCCAAGGCTGATACCCGGAAATCCCATAATGACTATAGTCGTTAACGCGACAGGCACGCTGACAGACTCAGCCGCCATCAGGCAGATATACGATACATATATGAAGATGTTCGGTCTGGATAAACCCATCTGGCAGCAATTTTTTATATATGTATGGAATGTACTCCACGGCAATCTGGGGATTTCATTTTACCAGTACCCAAGGCCTGTCTCCGAAATTATAGGTTCCTGTATTCACTGGACCATAATGCTGCAGATTCCCGCCATCCTTACGGGGTGGTTTATAGGCAATACCCTGGGCGCCCTTACCGCTTACCGCAAAGGCGTTTTCGACAAGGTATTTTTCCCGCTTTTTCTTTACATGAGCGCGATACCGGCTTTTGGTTTTGCCTATGTCAACGTTTACTTTTTTGCCAATCAATTAAAGCTGTTCCCGGCAAGCCTGGGTTACGCATTTGACATGATTCCAAAATGGACTAACCCGGCTTTTTTATTATCGGTACTCGATCATTACCGCCTGCCCTTCCTTACAATAATCCTGGTCGCTATCGGCGGCCAGTCTCTGGGTATGCGGGAAATGTCCATATATGAACTCAACGCCGATTACGTAAAATACAGCCGCCTCATGGGCATCAAAGACAGTAAAATTGTCTGGTACGTTTTCCGCAACGCCATGCTTCCGCAGATCAACGGTCTTGCGTTGTCACTTGGCGCCATGATCGCCGGCAACCTTATAGCGGAGATCGTGTTTTCCTATCCCGGTCTGGGAACGACCATGTTCTCGGCAATCAGAAACCAGGATTTCCCCCTAATATCCGGCTGTACGTTAATGATAACCATTACAGTTCTTGCGGCAAATTTTATAGTAGATATAATCTGCGGCCTCATTGATCCAAGGATAAGACTGACGCAGCAGGAGGAAGGATAATATGGGCCATTTTTTAAAAACAGTATTCAAGTCAGGAAAATTCACCTTCGGCTTTTCTGTAATAATGATAATTCTGCTTTACATAATCATTTACCCCATGTTTGACCACAGGGACCCGCTGGAAATGAAGGGCGGCTTCTTTGAACGGCCCAATCTGTTTCAGTATTTAAATAACACAAAGGAAGGGACAAGTACCGCCGCCAAACCCATGGAAGTTGATCAGGGGATAACGGATTTGATGGCCCAGTTCGGCCTGACCGCGGTTACACGCGAAGAAGCTCCGCTGGAACTCCACCTGCTGGGCACGGACAATTTTGGCAGAGACGTAATGACCCAGCTTGTGGCCGGTACAAGGACTTCGCTTATTATCGGGGTAGTGGCGGGGTCCATTGCGACTTTAATCGGACTTACCATTGGGCTTTTGGCAGGGTACATAGGCGGCCAGCTCGATAATTTTCTTTCCAGCGTAATAAACATTTTTCTTGTAATACCTTCGTTTGTAATACTGATACTTATTTCGGTAAGCATCAGCGCCAGGGGATTTATTACCACCGGAATTATCATCGGATTTACGAGCTGGCCCTGGACAGCCAGGGCAGTACGGGCGCAGACAACTTCCCTGCGCAACCGGGATCACGTAAACCTTTCCAAACTCTCCGGACACAGCATGCCGCGTATTATTGCAAGGGACATACTGCCCTATATTGCCTCCTATGTTGTAATGGCTTTTATTCTGCAGGTGGCGTCCGGAATTCTTGCGGAAGCTTCAATTTCCATGCTTGGCCTGGGACCGCGCAATGTCGCGACTCTGGGTCTGATGATGTTCTGGGCCAACTTCTTTAACGCCCTTTTCAACGGAAACTGGTGGGCCTTCCTCCCGATGGTTATAATGATTTCGCTCATTACATTCTCGCTTAACCTTATGAACTCCGGGCTTGATCAGATTTTCAATCCCCAAATCAGGAGCTGATAATGGCCAACACAATACTGGAAGTCCGCAATCTGACCACCTTTTACAAGACCAGGATGGACGAGAGGGTTTGCTCGGTCGACAATGTTTCTTTTTTTCTTGAAGAAGGAAAATCCATCGGGATAGCGGGAGAATCAGGCTGCGGCAAGTCAACCCTTGCGATGAGCGTCATGGGGTATTACTTTCCGCCCCTGCATTACGAATCCGGAACCATTACCATTGCCGGCAAAGAGATCACAAACCTGGAGCCGGATGTAATCAGGCGTACAGTACTGGGAACCGATATAGCCTACATTCCGCAGGCCGCAATGAACGCCCTAAATCCCACACGCAAAATTATCAGGTTTCTGGAAGATGTACTAAGGGCGCACGGGTCCGAACTTACGGACTCCGAAATTTACGATCTGGCAAGGGAACGCTTTGCCGTACTTAACCTGCCGGAAAAAGTTTTAAACCAGTACGCCCTTGAGCTGTCCGGCGGCATGAAGCAGAGAACTGTCATTGCCATTTCCACCATACTGAGCCCCAAGGTTTTAATCGCCGACGAGCCGTCATCGGCCCTGGACGTTTCCTCGCAAAAAATCGTAATCAAGCTGCTCCACGAATTAATGGAGAAAGGCTTTGTAAAGGCCATGCTTTTTATTACGCATGAGCTGCCCCTGCTGTTCAACGTTACTGACGACATTATGGTAATGTACGCGGGAGAAATCGTCGAACGCGGCAGCGCGAAGGAAATGGTGTTTGATCCGATAATGCCGTACTCGAGGGGGCTGATGAATTCGATCATAGTGCCGGAAGAAGGAACGCGCGGCCACGTACTGCAGTCCATACCGGGCGCCCCGCCTAACCTAAAATTAAAACTTCAGGGCTGCCGTTTTAGGGAACGCTGCAGATATAGCAGGGAATGTGAAGGCATGCAGCCGGGCGAACAGTCCGCCGGTCCGGGAAGGACATACCGCTGCGCAGTTGCCGAAACCAAACTGCGGGAGCTGTATAAAAACGACAAGAATTCCCACCCAATCCATGAGGCGGCAAAATGAGCGAACCAAAAAAAATCGGCGAAGTTTTTCTTGCCGGTAAAAATCTAACCAGGGTTTTTGGACACGGAGACAAAAAAACAATCGCTGTAAATAACGTTGATTTTGAATTCAGGCGCGGCGAAATTATTTCCATTGTGGGCGAGAGCGGAAGCGGCAAGACAACGCTGGCCAAGATGATACTGGGCCTGCTCAATCCCACATCGGGGGAAATTTTTTACGAAGGCAAGCCAAGGGACATTTCGTCCCACGCCAGACGCCGTTCGTACTGGCAGAACATACAGGCCATCTTCCAGGATCCGTTTTCCGCCTATAATATTTTTAACAGGGTGGATTCGGTTTTAATGGACTGCATAAGGCTGCAGGGCGGAACCAAACTGAGCCCCGAAGAAAATTTTAATAAAATGAGCGATGCATGTAAATTCGTCAATTTAAAATTCGAAGAACTCACCAACAAATACCCCTTAGAGCTTTCCGGCGGCCAGATGCAGCGGCTTATGATCGCCCGCATTTTTATGCTCAACCCCAGGCTCCTAATAGCGGACGAGCCGACTTCGATGATCGACGCGTGCTCGCGGGCCACGATTCTGGACATGCTCCTCAAACTGCGGGACGAGATCAACATGACAATAGTGTTCATTACCCATGACATGGGGCTGGCGTATTACATCTCGGATACGGTTTATATCATGGAAAAAGGCCTGATCGTAGAAAGAGGTTCGGCGGACGAGGCCATTCTTAGTCCAAAATCCGATTATACCAAAAGGCTGATAGGCGATGTTCCCAAGATTTACGAACCCTGGGATTTTTCAGCTTCAGCAGCGGAAACCGCCCCGGTAACAGAAAAAGCCGTAATTGGAAACGGCGTAATTGGAAACGCCGGCTGACACAGGAATACAGTACAGGAACCTTAAATGAATTCTGCAGAACCCGCGCTTTTAACAACGGGGAACCCGGCAAAACGGATAATCCTGTTTACCCTCCCCATTTTTGCAGGTGATTTTTTACATACCTTTTATTCAATGGCCGATGCGTTCATTGTGGGGCGCTGGCTGGGAATCAACGGCCTGGCTGCAGTCGGCGCTGGTGCGAGCCTTGTTCAGTTTATGTTCAGTTTTGTGATTGGTCTTACCGGCGGGTTTGTTGTCATCACAACCCAGCGCGTCGGCGAAGGCAACGCCGAAGGAATAAGGCGCAGCGCGGCGGCCGGCATTATGCTCAGTGCGATACTGACTGCCGTACTGATGGCAGCCCTCCTCCCGCTGATCCCGCGTATACTGGCGGCAATGCGGACCCCTGCGGAAATTATCGGTAATTCAATAAATTATGTGACGATAATTACCGCGGGCCTCGCTGTTTTTATTTATTCCAATTTATTGTCCGGTTTTATCCAGGCCGGCGGCAACAGTTTTACGCCTTTTTTGTTTATGATACTGGCGAATATCTGCAACATAATTCTGGACATTCTGTTTATTGTGGTCTTCTCCTGGGGAATTCGCGGAGCCGCCGCGGCAACAATAATTTCGGAGTCCCTTGTCTGCCTCCTTTGCGCAATTTACTTAACCAGGCATTTCCGCGGATTCCTTCCGCATAAACAGGACTGGCGGCCCGGATGGTCAGAGGCGGGTGTTCATCTGTCGCTGGGAATTGCCATGGCCCTCCAGCGATCCATTGTGGAAGTCGGCAACCTCCTGGTTCAGGCGGCGATGAATTCCCTTGGCGCACTGACTATCGCGGCAGTATCGGCAGCCCAGCGCATACGCGGCCTGAACATGCTGCCCTTCTTCTCGCTTAGCCGCGCCTTAACTACCTATACCGCGCAGAACTACGGCGCCAAAAAAATGGACCGCATCTACAAAGGGATTTTCCAGACTGGCGCAATCACTGTGGGGCTTGGTGTATTTATGGCCATTTTGAACCGGCTGGCGGGAAATTTTATGGTTTCACTGTTCCTTGGCAGCAACAGTGACGCCGTTGCGCTGGCCGCCCAATATATCACGTTTACAGGTTATACCGTTTATATACTCGGCATAATGCTTACCTTCCGCAGCGCTCTGCAGGGCCTTGGAATGAAGACCGCACCCATACTTTGCGGCGTCATGGAAACCGTAATGAGCATTCTTGCCGCTTTTATCTTAATCCCGCGGCTTGGTTTTATCGGAGTCTGCCTGGTTAATCCGCTCTCCTGGCTTGCTTCCGGCATACCGCTGTATATAGCTTTTGGATTATTAAATAAAAAACGATTGATAGAAAATTAAACTGTTACTATATTTAATATATGATGAAAAAGATAACAATGGTAATGGGAGTTATTGGCGCGGACGTTCACGCGGTGGGGAACCGCATCCTTGAATACGCTTTTACCGGGGCCGGCATTAACGTTGTAAACCTGGGTGTAATGGTAACACAGGAAGAATACATTGCCGCCGCCATAGAGACAAATGCCGACATTATCGTAGTTTCATCATTGTACGGGCACGGAGAAATCGACTGCAGGGGGCTGCGCGGCAAATGCGACGAGGCCGGGCTTAATAAAATACTGCTCTACGTGGGCGGAAACCTGGTAGTGGGTAAATCCGATTTTGCCGAGGTAAAAAAAATATTTCTCGATATGGGTTATTCAAGGGTGTATCCGCCCGGTTCAACCCCGGAACAATGTATAGAAGATATTAAAACCGATCTTAATATAACTTCCTTAAAGGAAACGTCCTCTTCCAGGGAAGAGTGCTCTTCAAAGGCAGAAATTTGAAATATTACCTGACCGCAGATTTTGGCAGTACCTTTACCAAAGTATGCGCGGTTGATGCGGAAAACAAAAAAATTGCGGGTACAGCCAAAGCCTTTACTACGATCAACACCGATGTAAGGGAAGGTTATTTGGCCGCGTTAGAAAAACTTGAAGCCGCGGCCGGTAAACTCCCTTACAGTGCGAAACTGGCCTGCTCAAGCGCCGGCGGAGGACTGCGGATGATTGCCGCGGGCCTGGTCCCGGAACTCACCGCCAAAGCCGCGGGAATGGCCGCCTCAAGCGCGGGCGCCAAAGTCATCAAAACCTATTCCTACGAAATTAGCTCGGCGGAGCAGGCCGAAATTTATGGGGCCAATCCTGACATTCTTTTATTGTGCGGAGGAACGGACGGCGGCAACAGGGAAGTAATAATCCGGAACGCGAAAAAAATCTCTCAAATAAAAAGGGACTTCGCCGTTATTTACGCGGGCAACAAATCAGCGGCGGACGAAGCCAAAGATATTTTATCGGAGAGGGGCAGGGAAGTAATCGTCTGCGGCAACGTAATGCCTGTTTTCAATGTACTTAATATAGACCCTGCCAAACAAGCGATAAGGGAACTCTTTATAAGAAACATTATCAGCGCTAAAGGCTTGTCAGAAATCCAAAAGGAAATGACCGCCGAAATTATCCCGACCCCGCTCGCTGTAATGGAAGGCGCCGCCCTGCTTTCAAAAGGATTTAACGGAGAAGCCGGTATAGGGGAATTTATGGCGATTGACGTGGGAGGCGCCACAACCGACGTTTATACAATGGCCCGGGGAGAACCGTCAAAGTCAAACACTGTCATCAAGGGGCTGCCGGAACCTTTTGAAAAAAGAACAGTGGAAGGCGATTTGGGCCTGCGCTACAATATCGATTCCCTGGCCGGCTCTGCGGTTTATGAAAAAGCCGCGGAGGAGCTCGGGTTAAGCGCGGAAACGATCCTGGACTGGGTTGATACCTGCGGAAAAAATCCGGAAACAATTTCCGCCGCGGGAACAGACAGCAGGAAAATAGACGAGTATCTGAGCCGCCATGCCGTAAAGATCGCGGCCGCCCGGCATTGCGGAACCGCCGAAAGCGTTTATACCGCTTTGGGAGAAACCATCGTTATTACAGGAAAAGATTTAAGCAATATTCCGGTAATTATAGGTACAGGCGGCCCGCTGCTCAATAGCGGAGACCCGGTAAAAATTCTTGGCGGCGCGGTGTTCGATCCGCGGCAGCCCGAATTCCTTAAACCGATAAATCCCAAATTTTTTCTGGATAAAAAATATATCTTTGCTTCGATGGGCCTGACCGCCGGAATCGATCCGGAGACCGCGTTAAAAATAATGAAGGATGAAATTACAGAAGTAAGCAAAATTACAGAGGTAAACAATGGAAAGTAAACTTAAAAATAAAATTCTGGCGGATGATGAATTTTACGCAATCCGCAAAGAAGTGCTGCAGCAGTGGCCCACGGGAAAAGATGTGGATTTTACCGAGGCTGTAGATTACCATAAAAAATTCCCGGTTTCAAAATCGTTTACTGCCAAATTGGCCGATGCCAAAAAAAAATCCACAACCTTAATCCAGCCAAGGGCCGGAGTCGCGCTTCCTGACAAACACATCGAACTGCTCAAATTCCTGGAGGAGGAAGGCGAAGCAGATCTGCTGCCGACTACCATTGACAGCTACACCAGGCTCAACCGGTACAAAGAAGCGGAAACCGGCATTGAAGAAAGCAAGACATCCGGCCGGTCAATGCTCAACGGTTTCCCCGCGGTAAACTACGGAGTCCAAATCTGCCGCCATGTAACAGGCGCGGTTAAAAACCCGGTACAGGTAAGGCACGGCACGCCGGATGCGAGGCTTTTGGCGGAGATTTCCATTGCCGGCGGTTTTACTTCGTTTGAGGGCGGCGGAATTTCCTATAATATTCCGTATTCAAAAAATTCAGCGCTTGAAAAAACCATTACCGACTGGCAGTACGTTGACAGGCTTGCAGGCCTTTACGGGGAAGCCGGCGTTATACTGAACAGGGAACCGTTCGGGCCGCTCACCGGAACCCTTGTACCGCCGTGTATTTCCCACGCCGTCGCCATTATCGAATCTTTGCTGGCAGCCGAGCAGGGCGTTAAGGACATAACAGTCGGCTACGGCCAGTGCGGCAACCTGATTCAGGATGTAGCCGCGATACAGTCCCTTGTTATGCTTACGGAGGAATACCTTAAAAAATTCGGCTACTCCGATGTAAACATAACATCGGTATTCCATCAATGGATGGGCGGATTCCCGGCCGACGAAGCCAAAGCCTTCGCGGTTATTGCATGGGGTGCGGCGGCTTCCGCGCTTTCAAAGTCCACCAAGGTTATTGTTAAAACTCCGCACGAGGCAATGGGGATTCCGACCAAGGAAGCCAACGCGTCCGGCCTCAAGGCGACCAAACAGCTAGTCGCAATGCTTAAAGATCAGGATCTTACGGCGACTCCGGCGGTCAAATCAGAGATGGAAATAATAACCGCGGAAACCCGGTGCATCCTGGAAAAAACCTATGAGCTGGGTAGCGGTGATTTCGCTGCCGGAACAGTACGCGCTTTTGAAGCAGGCATAATCGACGTCCCGTTTGCGCCAAGCAGATGCAACGCCGGCAAGGCAATGCCCGCCAGGGACAATAGCGGCGCGGTAAGGTTCCTAGATCCGGCAAACATTCCGCTGACCGCGGAGCTAAAGGATTTCCACAAACAAAAATTCAGCGAGAGGGCCGCGTACGAAAAACGGCCGGTAAGTTATCAGATGGTAATAGACGATATTTATTCGATAGGAAAGGGAACTCTTGTAGGAAGGGGGAAATAGAAAATGAAAATAAAAAAAGTTGTCTGCAGCGCAGGCAAAACCGGATTCTTCTTTGATGATCAAAAAGCCATCAAGGCCGGCGCAATCGCTGACGGAAACACATACCTGGGAAATCCGGTAACTGAAGGTTTTAGTTCGATAAGGCAGACTGGCGAAGCAATCTCGGTATTGTTCGTTCTTGAGGACGGAGAGGTCGCTTACGGTGACTGCGCAGCTGTCCAGTATTCCGGAGCCGGCGGCAGGGATCCGCTTTTTTTGGCAAAGGATTTTATCCCGATCATTAACGAAGAAGTGGCTCCGCTTTTTGTTGGCAAAGAAATTACAACATTCAGGGAAATGGCAAAAACCGCGGACTGTTATGTATCCGCGCGTACAGGAAAAATCCTGCATACGGCCATACGGTACGGCGTAACCCAGGCCTGCCTTGACGCGGCCGCCAAAAACAAAAAGACGCTTATGGCAAAGATCATCGCGCAGGAATACGGCCTGGAAGTATCGGACAAACTCATACCTATCTTTTCCCAGTCCGGAGATGACAGGTATACCAATACGGACAAGATGATACTCAAGGGCGCCGACGCTTTGCCCCACGGGCTCTTTAACAATGTACCGGCCAAAGTAGGGAACAATGGTGAAAAACTGGCCGAATATGTAACATGGCTGCGGGACAGAATAATTAAACTGCGCCCCAGCCAGACTTACTCCCCCGTTATCCACATTGATGTATACGGAACGCTTGGAATCGTTTTTAACAATAACCCGGAAAAAATCGCAGGGTATTTAAAAACGCTGGAAGAAAACGCAGGGCCTTTTTTAATCAGGATCGAAGGCCCTGTAGATATGGGTGACAGGGAAAAACAGATACAGGCGCTTGCCCAATTAAGGCAGATCCTTGACGAAAAAAAAATAAACGTACAGATTGTCGCCGACGAATGGTGCAATACTTACGAAGATATTGTCCTATTTACCGACAGGAAGGCCGGCCACATGATCCAGATAAAAACCCCGGATCTTGGCGGAATAAACAATACAATCGAAGCTGTGCTATACTGTAAAAATAAAAACATGGGATCCTATTTGGGCGGCACCTGCAATGAGACCAACCGCTCCGCCGAAATCTGCGCCCACATCGGGATGGCTGCCCATCCGGACCAGATCCTGGCGAAACCGGGAATGGGCGTCGATGAAGGTTATATGATTATTTACAACGAAATGAGCAGAATACTGGCCCTTAAAAATATTATTTAAACATTGAGGCAGGTAACAATTATGGAAGAAATGAGAATATTGTCTCCCACCGCGATCCTGGGTTACGGTTTCCCCGAGGAATCCTTTAACGAAGGGATGAAGAGAAAACCGCACGTTATCGCGGTCGACGCGGGTTCCACGGATCCCGGCCCCTATTATCTGGGCGCAGGTGTCTCGTTTACAGACAGGAACGCGGTCAAGCGCGATCTGGCCATCATGATCCCGGAAGGCCTAAAAGCAGGAATTCCGGTAATTATCGGGACTGCCGGCGGAAGCGGCGCAAAACCTCATCTTGACTGGAATATCGAAATTATAAGGGAAATCGCCAAAGAAAAAAATCTCTCATTTAAGATGGCAGTTATACCTGCCGACATTCCGCACGAAGAAGTCATTGCAAAATACAGCGCCGGGGAAATTACGCCGCTGGGGCCTGCGCCTCAATTAAAACGGGAAGACATTGACAGAACCGGGAACATCGTGGCGCAGATGGGAATGGAGCCTTTTATAAAAGCCCTTGACGCAAAAGCAGATGTTATTATCGCGGGCAGGACCTACGACCCGGCGGTCTTCGCCGCCCTTGCGGTAAAGAACGGGTACGACAGGGGGCTTGCCGTTCATCTGGGCAAAATCCTGGAATGCGCGGCAATTGCGGCAAGCCCGGGCAGCGGAAGCGACTGCATGATCGGCATGCTGGGAAAAGATTACTTCAGGGTAGAAGCTCTGTCAAAAGCAAGGAAGTGCACCACATTGTCGGTTGCGGCCCACACCCTGTACGAAAAAACAAACCCCTACATTCTGCCGGGCCCCGGCGGATACCTTGATCTGCGGGAAACAAAATTTACCCAGGAATCGGAAACCGTTGTTAAAGTAACGGGCAGCCGTTTTGTGCCGTCGGACGGTTATTTTTTAAAACTGGAAGGAACAAAGAAAATAGGTTACCGCACTGTTTCTGTCGCTGCGTGCAAAGACCCAATTATGATTTCAAAAATTGACAGCATCACCGGGGCGGTAAAGGCAAAAGTAAAATCCAACTTTGCAAATTTTGGTATAACAGAATTTTTTTTGGATTTTAAACTCTACGGCAAAAACGGCGTAATGGGTATGTTTAAAAATTTACCCGGCGAACAGCCTGCCGAACTGGGAATCGTAATCGAGGCGGTCGCGGATACGCAGGAAACAGCCAACACCATCTGCAGTTTCGCAAGAAGCACAATGCTGCATTTTGGGTACGAGGGCCGCATTTCAACAGCCGGGAATTTGGCTTTCCCGTTTTCACCTTCTGATTTTAAAGTCGGGGAAGTTTACGAGTTCAGCATTTACCATTTAATGAAGATTGACAACCCGGCCGATTATTTTTCCATCACCTATGAAAACATAAAGGGAGGAGCAAAATAATGAAATATAAACTTATCGAAGTCACCGATGTAATAAGAAGCAAAAACTCCGGCCCTTACGAATTAACCTTCGATATAATATTTAAAACATTCAAAATGTACAAAAAAGCGGCGGAGGCGGACGTATTCAACAAAGCAATGTTCGCCAGGCTTTACGGCATAGAAGAAAGCTCGGTAATGGAAGTAATAAAGTTCGATCCGGCCAAGGCGATCAAGGTAACGATAGAGAGGCCGTCGTGTTCGGGAAATCTGGGCGAGACCGATGTCTACGGCGCCCAGCAGCACGCCCCTCTTATGGCATTTGAGTTTGAATTAAACTGAAGTGCGCAGCATAATACATGCCGCCGCGTTTTACTCGGTATATTTTGCCCCAAGGGGCCGCGAACGGCTTTTGTTCCTGGGCGAAGAAATTTCGCAGAGGCATCTGTCTTTCGAAGACAAGCTCATAGGCATAATCGGCGACGCCGGCTCCGGCAAGTCATCGTTAATCAAGGGGATGTTCCCCGGCCTTGAGCTGCTCAACGACGACGACAGGCTGGATTCGCACAAGGTAATGCAGGTAAGGGATCAGATTGACGGCATCAACGAGGCGACAACGTTTCACCTGGATATCCGTTTCCAGATGGCATTTACGCAGATGCACGAGATCATCACGTTTGTAAAAAATTCTCTGGATCATGACCGCAGGGTCATCATCGAACATTTTGACATGATCTATCCTTTTTTAAAATTAAGGGCCGATATAATGATCGGTATAGGCGAAGAAATAATTGTAACGCGGCCGGGAATCTTCGGACCGCTGCCAAAAGATATTTCCGACATTGTGCATTCTTCGCTCAAGTACAGAAAAATGGTTCACACGGCCGAGGACATCACGACGATGCTTCTGGAAAGGGAATATAAAATCAACCATACGTGGAGAAACTCCGATGTAAGAAGGGGCTTTGTACTGGTGTTCGATGAGAAACCCCAAATTGATCTGGGTGAGCTTGAAAAAAAGACAAGTGAAATTATTGACAGCCATATTGACGTCAGTTATTTTGATGAAGATCATATAAGGCTGGGAGAGTTCGAACCTGTAAAATGCAACGGCCCGCGGATCCATGTACACAACACGAACGAGATAGAAAATTTTCATCTTTTAAAAGACTTTACCTACGACAGGCTCAACAATACATGGTCGCTTGTGGGCCTTGTCGGTCTTGATCATCAGGATATAGACGATTTAAACAAACCCCGGATTTTCTAAAATTTTTTTACAGGAATTACAGGAAAAATAAATGAAGGAAGTTAACGTCAGTTCAATCACAGACCTGGTAAGCCGGCTCTGCATGGAAGCCAATTTCAATTTAAACAGGGACATCGAAGCTGCTCTGACCGGCTGCATGGCAAGGGAAGAATCACCTGCCGGCAAAAGCGTAATCGCGTCGATGCTGGAAAATTCAAACATCGCAAGGGAAGAGCAGGCCCCAATTTGTCAGGACACCGGCATGGCCGTTGTCTTTTTTGAAATCGGAACGGATGTTCACATAACCGGCGGCGACCCAACAAAAGCAATTAATGAGGGAGTAAAGAACGGTTATCAAAAAGGGTATCTGCGGAAATCGGTTGTGCGCGACCCGATAGATCGGGTAAATACAAACGATAACACTCCGGCGATAATTCATTATTTAATAACTGCCGGGGACCAGATAAAAATCACGGTCGCTCCAAAAGGTTTTGGCAGCGAGAACATGAGCGCGGTAAAAATGCTGACCCCATCGGAAGGAATCGCGGGAATTAAAAGATTTGTTGTTGACACCGTATCCAAAGCCGGCGCCAACCCCTGCCCGCCCATAATCGTCGGAGTAGGCGCAGGCGGGACTTTTGAAAAATGCGCGCTGCTGAGCAAACAGGCCCTGCTGAGGCCGGTAGGTTCGTCAAACCCCGACAGTTTCTGGGGCGGCGTTGAGAAAGAGCTGCTGGAAAAAATAAACGCTCTGGGTATAGGCCCTGCCGGATTCGGCGGCCGAATCACGGCCCTTGGCGTTAACATCGAAACATTCCCGACCCACATAGCAGGGCTCCCGGTTGCGGTAAACATCGGCTGCCATGTGACAAGACACGCAGAAGGCGTATTATGACAGAAACAATAACTCCCAATGAAATAATAATTCCCGGGGAAATAAAAATCCCTGTTAAGGATGACAGGATCCTAAGCGGACTCAAAGCCGGCGATATGGTGTACATTACCGGTATTATTTACACGGCCAGAGACGCCGCCCACAAAAGGCTTGCCGAAATGGCCGGGAAAGGAGAAAAATACCCGTTTGATTTTACCGGGGCGGCTGTATTTTACGCGGGGCCGTCGCCGGAAAAACCCGGCAAACCAATCGGCTCAGTCGGCCCGACAACCGCCGGGCGGATGGATCTGTACGCGCCCCTGCTCATCTCAAAAGGCCTCAAAATAATGATAGGCAAGGGCCTGCGTTCCCCCGATGTAACGGAAGCGATAAAAAAATATAACGGCATCTACTTTGCCGCGACAGGCGGAATCGCCGCCCTTATGGCAAGGTGTGTTAAATCCTCCAGGGTGATTGCCTTTGAGGATCTTGGAACCGAGGCGATCCGCGAGCTTAAAGTAGAGAAGCTGCCTGTTTATGTCGCGATAGACTGCCGGGGAAATAATCTGTACGAAACAGGCAGGCATGAGTACGAGATACTTTGAATTGCCCGGAACTGTTATAGAAGCCGGTAAATAATAACGGTTCTCGCCGGCGCATTAATATAAAGACAATTATCTTTAATGCAGGCATCCGGTCCGATTACCGTTTTTACCTCCCGGTAACTTGCGCCGTCAAGCGCCGCATTAAAAATAACCCGGGCAGGTATATCCTGCTGTTTAGGATTGGCTATCCAGATGTAGGTTCCCCCGGATCCATCGTGGAGCCTTGCCAAAAGCCGGTTATCCGAGACAGACACGCGTTTGACTTTTCCGCCAAATTTTAAAACACTTTCAAAAAATGAAGTCTCTGCCCGCTCCGGCGCGCGGTAGTTTCCTTCTGCTCCGCCGTGGGTACTGTAGCCGTATCCGGGCATGGTTCCTATGAGACGGGTCTTTCCTCTGCCGTACCTGTTGTCAACGGCGGCAATTCTGCCGTCATCGTACCAACCAACCGCCGTTCCGGCAGTGGGCGTATAACACTGAAGATACTCACCTCCCCAGATCCTGTCCCCGGCCACGGTGAGTGTAAGATTACCAAGAAGATCCGGGGTAAATTCCACGTAACTCTCCTTAACGCCAAAAAGTTCGTCCATGCCAAATCCCGGCTGCACTGCTCCGGCGTGAGCTCCGTCACTGAAGTAAGCGGGACAGCCTTCGGCAATCAGGGTACCGCCGGCCTTAACCCAGGCTTTAAGGCTGCCTATGGTTTTTGCCGAAAGCATCACCGGGTAAGGAAGATAGAGTATGTCCCAGTTCCCAATGTCATCAATATGAACCCAGTCCGCTTGAATGTTCCGGTCAAAGAAGCCCTGGTACGCCCCCTGCATGGATTTGGCGTATGGGTCAGTTGTCCGGCGCAGTGCCCAGGTGTGAACCTGGCTCTCCGGTACACAGACAATGCCGATTTCACCCTTTACCGGACGGGAATCAAAAAGCTGTTTCCTGTCGCCGGAGGTGATCCATTTACAGGCTTCAGAAACGGCTTTTGAACGATCCGTCCTGCTGCCGTCCATGCCGTAGGGGCCGAACGCTCCAAAAAGATCGCCGTCAAGGAGCGGCCGCCAGCGCAGGTAAAAAATTCCTTTTGCGCCGGCCATCAGGCTTACAAAGTTCCAGTAGACAGCGTCTTTTGCACTGGCGATGCGGCCTTCGTTCCGCGGTTTGTTAAGTACATTGTGCTGGAGCCAGAGCGGGCCGGCGTAGGATTCCGCGTGCCACCAGGGTTTGCCCCGGCAGCTGGCCCGGACGAGGTCTGCGGCGTGGAACTGTTTCCAGGGTTCGTCGCCGTGGCGGGAAGAACCCCAGGTCATGCCGTAAATCTCAACCTCCGCAGCGGCGCGCCAGTCATCGGCGCCGCGGCCCGCGGCAAGACCAAAACTGCCGGCAATGCCGTGGGCGGCAATGGCGCAGTCAGGATCAATGCCCCGGATAATCTGCGCGCGGCGGCGCATATAACCGTAAGCGCTCTCAATGCGGAATTCTTCCCAGTCTAAAACATCCGGGTATGGACCGGGCCCATTTGGGGGTGTAATGTCTTCCCACTCGGCTAATCCGTAACGGCGCCAGGCCCCGGAAACAGCTTCAAGACTCCCGTACTTCTTCTGCAGCCAACTGCGGAATTTCGCCTTGCTGGCTTCGCAGTAACAGGTCTTTTCGCTGTAGTTACATTCATTCCAGATATCGTAGCCGCCAAGCCCGGGATGACCCCTGTAACGCCCGGCAAGTTCGCCAATCCAGTTCTCCGCGGCGGCACGGTAATCGTCATTATCCCAGCACATATTTATCCCGCCGGCGGCGCAGCTTACCTGCATAAAAGGCCCTTCAACAGTCCCGTCAGCGCGGGTAAGCCTGGCATGGGGAAACTTGCGCGCCAGCCACTCCGGCCCAATGACAGTTAATTCGGCGATAATGGTCTTCATTCCGTTCTTCGCCGCAAGCTCAAGCTGCCTGTCGTAATCGTCCCACTCAAATTTACCTGGCGCGCGCTCAATGGCTGCCCACAGAAACCAGTGCCTGAATATGTTCATCCCGTCTTCGCGGGCAGTAGAATAGTCCTGTTCCCAATCGGCTTTGGGAGGATTGGTCTTGCGAAAGTAAACCGCGCCGTACGGGAATTCCGGCAGTATATCTTTATTCATTCAATGTCTCCTCGTATAGAATATAATACTCCAATTCCCGTTCCGAATTCAGGCTTAACCTGACCAATGTTTATTTATTTACCCGGCTTACGTTTTTTAGTTTACCCGGCTAATGCTGACAAAACCGTTTTGACTAAGACTCACATTGGGCGAGCCGCTGTATTGGATAACACCAAAACCGTTTGCCTTGATATCCAGATTGCCTGTGCAGTTCAGGGCGAGTCTGCCGGCACCGGAAAATTTGACTTTTGCATTACCGGTTGAAAGCGCCAGCGCGTCCAGTTCGCCCGCGCCGCTCATATTGTAGTCAGCGGCGGACGCATTACCGGACAGGGTTATTTTGCCGGCGCCCGAAATTTCAGCAGTAAGGCTGGCGGCGTCAAGTTCGCAATTACAGATACCCGCCCCATTTATCACAAAAGCCAGCGTGTCTGTAGAAATTTTATCATGACCGGTAAAATTACAGGCGCCGTCAATGACCAGGCTTTTAAGCGACGGAGCGGTGACAGTCAGCACAGGAAGGTCTGAGGCGCCGAAACTTATCCACCCGGATGTACGGGCAACAAGCTGTCCGTTAATTACTTCAACGCTGTAATAGTTCCTGACATTGGGCTGGATCTTAAGGGTTACCGTATCCGATTCCCCGGCATAATAATGAATGTCAAACTGGCCGGAGGCTTTTATCGAATTAAACGCGCCTGTATTAATTTCATAAACGGTCTGAACGCCTTTGGGCTCAACCTGGTCAATTGCGGAAATGTTCGCAACCACGCAGCCGCCCATGAGCAAAACCGCGAAAGCCGCAGCCGCGAACAGCGGGACGATTGTTCGGCAGTAAGCTGCGATCCCGGAATCCGATGACCAGCAGCTGACAGCTATCCGGGACGCCGCTGACCGGCGGCGGGCCGCAATATTATGCGCGGCAATACGGTACAGGGACTGCGGAGTTAAAATTAAATTTTTCATCATAAATTTATTTTCCTTTCCATAAGTTTTGAGGTAACTGCAAAGAGAGCGGCGGCTTCCAACAATGTGAGCACAACTGCAAGCGCAGCCGCAGGTTTACCGTAATTCAGTATAATTATCAGCCCGTAACGCTGTATTGTGCTGAACGGCGCAAGCAAAAGCTGCAGCAGACTGACAGCGTAAAAACAGCCGCAGCCCAGCAGAAAAGTCAGAAAGCCCGGGGCCGCAACCCGGTATAGAAACGACTTCCTGACGGTAATGCAGAACATAATTATCATGATAACCAAAAAATAACCGGCAATAAAAAGCAGGCCGATGCAAATTATATAATAGATATAGCCGGGATTTGCCAGAATTGTGTCGCGGCCGATTTTCCAAACTCCGCTGCCGGCAAGTTTAAGCGACAGCCAAACTTCACACACAATGACCGCGGCCATTGTCAGGATATCCAGAACCGCCATTGTGATTACGCTTGCGGCCAGTGTTCTGCGGCGCGGCTGCGGGGTCAGCATCTGCAAAAAAGATTCCTGCGCGCCGAACATCCGCCTTACAATAGCGGCATCGCCGATAATGTCGGCGGCAAGCATCGCAGCAATCGCTACGCCTCCAAGGGAAACGGCGGTAACCTGAGCGGCAAAGGGCAGGAATCCAAAAATACCCAGCATGATAAAAACCAAATCCATTACAGCGATAACGGCAAAGACAGGGCCCCTTACAAAAATGCCGGTCCTGAACGCGTATTTAAACTGCACTTTCATTATTGAATACCTCCAGATAAGCCTGCTCAACAGTCTGATTGTTTTCCTCCCGCATCTGTTCGCATACGCCGGTAAAAACTATCCTGCCCGCGGACAGAAAAAAAACATTGTCCAGTATGCGTTCAGTATCTTTTACCAAATGGGTGGAAATTACGGTTGAAGAAGATTCCGGCTGCATGGCAAGTATCGCGTCAATCACCCGGGTTTTGCCGACAGGATCTATTCCGTCCAGCGGCTCGTCCAGCAGATATAGTTTGGTCTCCCTGGAATAGGTCAGGCCGAGGACCAGGCGTTCCTTCATCCCTTTAGAAAGCTTGCTTATATAGGTGTTTTCAAGGGCCCGCAGTTCCAGAATACGGCAGAGTTCATCGGCGCGGTCCTGCCTGTAGTCACCGTACATTTCACTGTAAAAAACAAAAGCGTCGCAGACACGCATCCAGTTAGGGAAGACCATCGTGTCAGGACAGAACCCTATTGTGCTCCTGGCAGCAGGCCCGGGCGCGGCGTTACCGCAGTAACTGATCCTGCCGGCTGTAGGCGCCAAAAGTCCGGCTACGGTTTTAAGCAGGGTGGTTTTTCCGGAGGCATTGGGACCGAGCAATCCTGTGATCTGTCCCGCAGGCACGGTCATGTCCACTCCCCGCAGCGCCATACAGCCCCGGAACTGTTTTTGGAGACCGCTGATTTCAAGAACGGTTTGCATTTTTCTTCTCTCCTTTGATGTAGGTTTCCAGTTCATTAAGGATTTCCCTGTCCGAACATCCAAGCGCCCGCATTTCTTCCATAAAGCGGCCAAGCGAACCCAGCGCCAGATCGAGGCGTGTTTTTTCGATCATTTTTTTATCCTCCGTAAAAAAATATCCAGTACCCCGTTTGCTGTCGATCAACTGCTCCCTCTCCATTTCCAGGTAAACACGCTGCATGGTATTGGTATTAACTTTAAGCAGCGCCGACATTTCGCGGATGGAAGGAATGCGTTCTCCCGGCTCAATATCTCCCCTGACAAACGACTGGCAAAACCGGAGCATAATTTGGCGGTAAATGGGAGTCCGGTCATCAAACCCCAGACTCCACCGGTCATACCCGGTCTTTTCCCATAACGGCATTAAATACCCCCTTATGTGTACTACTACACTATTACACTATAAAAATAATGTCAAGAAGTACTAACAAATTAAAAATTAGAAATTAAAAATTAGAAATGGAAGAAGGTTTAAAATATGAGAATTTTTATGATTAATAATTAAAATTTATTTTTGGGATTAGTTTCCAAGAAGTTCTGTCAGTACGGCAACAACAGTATCGGCGGCCGCGGCTACAGGGGGAGTTAATCCGTCGGCAAAATCAAGGGACTGGGCCTGGATGCCAAGCAGCAAAACTTTGCAGCCTGTCTCGCGGTGCAGGTAATCCATCATAACCCTGAGCGGCAGCATGTGTGTGGTAAAAGTAGCTCCGGTAACAGTTTCCGGCGGAATTAACTCAACTGTCCCGGCAGGTTTTTTACTGCCGTCCGGTCCGGCCGGCAGATCGGCGGCGTCAATTACAAGCAGGGTATCCGGACAAAACCGTTTGATTTCGCCGGAAAAGTTCTCCGGAGCGGAGCTGCCGCAAAAGGCGCGGGCCTTGATTTTTAAGCCGGACAAACGCTCGGCAATTAAATGGCCGGCTGCGTCATCACCGCGCATAACGGAGCCGCATCCAAGGACAGCTACCTTACACGCTCCGGCCAGAGCTTCGCCAAGCATTTCCCGTATTTCATTACTCATTTCTCATTCCTGATTTCTCATTTGCGATATATCAACCTTCATATCTTTGCGGTTCAGATTGGCAAGTTCAAACTGGGTCGTACATTCCAGAGCGTCCTTGTGGCAGCTGTCAACGCACTGGCCGCAGTAGACGCAGCGGTCAACCTGCAGAATCGCTCTGAACTGCTTGTCGGCCACTTTTTCAATTTCAATGGCTTTGGCCGGGCAATCGCGCACGCAAAGCTTGCAGCCTATACACCTGGTTGAATCAAAAACCAGCTTGCCGCGGACATTTGTAAATACATCGTCGCGCTGCGTAGGATAGGATACAGTAGCAGGTTTTTTAAACAGAGCCTTTAGGGCTTCAGGCAGAATTTTTCCGGTTCGTTTCATCTGAACAGCCCCTTGATAATAAGATCAATTACCAGCTGCACAAGCGCCAGCGGAGCCAGAAACATCCAGCAGAAACGGACCATCTGTTCGATACGAAGGCGGGCGGTTACGGCCCGTACTACTATCAGCAAAAAAAGCAGAATCAGTGTTTTAACCAGGAAAATTACAAAACCGATAACCGGTACAGCCGAAAAAAACGGCAGGAATACATCGGCAACGATCGTAAGCAGGACAACAGTTTCCACTCCGATGGCAAGCTGAAAAATCGCAAGCATACGGCCGCCGTACTCGGTAAAGGCGCCGCTGACAATTTCTGTTTCCGCGTCGGGTGTGTCAAAGGGAACGCGCTCAAGTTTACCCTGGGTCGCGAGAAGGGCGACAACGAAACCGGGTATGTTTGCCAGCGCAAAAAGCGGGTTGGCCGCGTAAAACGCCACGATACCGGTCAGCGACCAGCTGTCGGCAAGAAGCGCCGGGCCCAGAATTGACATAAACAGCGGAACCTCGTAGGCAAAAAGCTGGGTAAGAACGCGCTGGGATCCTATAGCCGCGTACATCGAAGATGAATTCCAGCCTGCCAAAAAGAAGGTCAGCGGCATTATCGTAAGCAGGTACAAAATTACAACAACATCGCCGGGGAAGGGATTTAGAGACTGTACGCCCCAAATGGGCACATAGAGAAAGGCCGTCGTTACCGAAGTCAGGGCTATAACCGGGAGCACCAGGAAAAGTGTGCGGTTGGCCTCGTCCGGTACAATTGTTTCCTTGCTGAACAGTTTGATAAAGTCCGCGACAGGCTGGAACCAGGGCGGCCCCCTGCGGTTCTGCAGCCTGGCGTAAACTTTTCTGTCCACAAATTGCAGAGTAAACGCGTAAATTGTCAAAAAAATTAAACCCGGAAATACGAGTATGTTCAGGAAGGACACCTATACTCTCCCTTTGGCGCCGTCGAACGCTATGCCCTGATTCCGGTACCACTCTATCGAATAATTACGCAGACTTTCCCAATCCATCGAACCTTCGCGTCCGCTGCTGTAATCTTTTACGGAGATCATCCTGTCGGTGCAGGAGAAGCACGGATCAATGGCGGCGATTACGATGGGGGCGTCAGCAAGAAAACCGCCCTTGAGCATCAGCGCGACAGAGGCCGCGTTGGCAAGGGTCGGCGCCCGCACTTTTACGCGCTCCGGTTTGTCGGTGCCGTTGCTCTTTACGTAATGAATGTCCTCGCCGCGCGGGGCCTCGTAGCGGCTTAAAGCTTCGCCGGCCGGCACCCTGATCGGGAACTTTGTATCAAGAGGGCCTTCCGGCAGGTTGCTCATTATCTGCCGTATAAGTTTATAACTCTCCATAAGTTCTTTTACGCGTACGACCGCGCGGCCGTATACGTCGGCGTGATCATCAGTTATCACATTGACCGGAACTTCGGTAAAGGCGTCGTAAGGATCGTCCCGGCGGACATCGGCGTTTACATTCGCAGCGCGGGATACGGGACCGGAAGCACCGTAAGTCAGCGCGTCCTCATGGCTCAGCCGTCCGACGCCAAGGATGCGGGCCGCAAGCGTACGGTCAGAAGTAACCAGATCAATGTAGAACTTGGTGCGTTCCTCAAGCTGGTCAATAACCGGCTTCATTTTTTCGATTTCATCTTTACTTATGTCGCGCCGCACTCCGCCCAGTTTATTGATTCCGTAATTAACCCGGTTGCCGGTAAGCTGGGCAAGGAGGTCAAGAACCAGTTCCCTGTCGCGCCAGCTGTACATAAACAATGTGTCAAAACCGAGTTCGTGGCCGGCAACTCCCAGCCAAAGAAGATGGCTGTGTATACGTTCCAGTTCGCCCACCAATGAACGGATCCACCTGGCCCGTTTGGGCACTTCAACGCCGGCGATTTCTTCGACAGCGTGGATAAATGCGGTGGAATGGGAATGCGAGCAGATGCCGCAGATGCGTTCGATCAGGTAAATGGCCTGGGTGTAAGTGCGGGTTTCGCAGGCTTTTTCTATACCGCGGTGGTTATATCCCAGATTTACCGCCGCGCCGACAATACGCTCGCCGTCAAGCGAGAGCGCGAAATTTTCAGGTTCCTTGAGGGCCGGGTGTTGGGGTCCCAGCGGGATCACTACTTTTGACATTGTTATTATTCTCCTTACCGGGTAAATTAGTCCAATCTTTTCGCAGGGGGTACTGTCCCTGCGGCCAGCTGTCCGGAAGCGGATATCTAATATCGCCGGGGATACCGCGGATAGTCAGCCCCAGCAGGTTACTTGCCTCAAGCTCATAAAGCACGCCGCCCTTATACAAATCGGTCGCGGTATCAAACACGGGATCTGTTTTGGGGGCAATTTCTTTAAGGCCAAAAACGATGCCGCCGGTTTCAGCCAAATTATAAACAAGCTGAAAGTGCTCGCCGCAATCCAGGCCGGTCACCGAGCACAGGGAATAAAAATTAAGTTCATCGCGCAAAAACCTTAATACTTCAAGAAATTTTTCTCTGGGAACATCGGCCCAAATACGCCGCTCGCGCTGGATGCGGGGTTCAAGGAAATTAAACTTTTCGGTCAGCTTTTTTACTAACGCTTCTTCTCTTTCTGGCATAACAATCACCCCTTTGCGGCTTCCGGCGTTTTGACAGCTTTTGGTTTCCTGATTGTACCAAGCAGCTTTTCAATACCGTCAATAATGGCCTCCGGATTCGCCGGGCACCCGGGAACATAGGCGGATACCGGAATAACGGTGTCGATTCCGCCGTCAACGCCGTAACAGCCGTGGAAAACACCGCCGGAACAGGCGCAGGTCCCTACAGCCACGACAAACTTGGGTTCGGCCATTTGTTCGTAAATTCTGATTAACCTATCCTGGGTCTGCATGGTAACAGGGCCCGAACACAGCAGCACGTCGGCCTGCCTGGGACTGCCCTTCTGCAGAATTCCAAAACGCTCCACATCAAAACGCGGAGTAAAGGTCGCAAGTATTTCTATATCACAGGCGTTGCACGCGCCCGTATTAAAATGAATGCCCCAGACCGACTTGCTTCTGGCCCAGGCAGCGACTTTGTCCCACCACATCCGCTAATCCTTCCTGAACAGAATTATTATCGAGAGACCGGCAATTGCCAGGAATGGAACCGACATCCACAGCGCTCCCGACGGTATTGTACAGAGTACAAGAGTTGCAACGTGCATAATGGTAAAGAAAAACGCGAACGGAAAAAAATCGGAATAGCTGGGCTGTATGCGGCCGGTGCTCACATTCTGGCCGCAGGCATAAGGCTCGCCCTTGCCGTTTGAACTCGCGCCGCGCGGAGAAAGGCCCCTTGCAAGTACAGAGAGCACGGAGATGACAATCAGAAGCAGCAGAAAATCCAGCGGCAGTGTGAGCATGAACTGATTCATATTTTAACCTAGCCTTTTAATTTGGTAAGGGAACGCAGATCAAGGGAACCGCTGCGGGCGTATACCGCAATAATGATTCCGGCGCCGGTTGCCGTCACAACGACTTCTATTATAATAATGGCGATTATATAACTTTGGGCCAGAGCCATTTTACCGCAGACAGCGCCGGCTACGGCGATTAAAAGGGTAACAGACTTTATAAGCACTTCCATCGCCAAAAGCATACGGATCAGGTTATGGGTGGCGATAATGCAGTAAAGGCCGGTTACGGCAATAAGCGCAATCGCAATGATAAACAGGGTAAGCAGCAATCTATTCCTCCTTCGCCCTAAAGAGTACGGCGACGCCCAGCACTCCGGCCAGGATGATCAGCGCAAGCCCCAGAATATCGAGAGCATCCTGGTCCCAAAGTACGTGACGGGAAGCGGCGTCAGAAAAATCCGCCGTCTTTATAAGTATATCCCGGCCCGGCCATAAAAGCGCGATCCCCACGATAAACAGAATCATTATAAAGGGCAGCGGAAGAAACCGTTTAAAGCGTTCCCTTTTGAGATTGGCCAATTCTTCTCCGCTGCTTTCTTTGGTAAGGCTTATGGTACTCGCGAATACGGCTGTTACAAGGCCTGCGCAGACGGACAGCTCCATTACAGCCGCGATTTCCATGCCCATAATAAACAGGGCAATGGTAAGACAGGCCGAACAAATGGCAAGCATTACCGACGCGGCAAGCTGGTTGCGGATCATTATGGTACAAAGCGCGGAAACCACCAGAGTTCCCAATACTATGCTCCAGGCTATGATGTTGTTTTCCATGTTTTTTCCTGAAAACCTCCGGTTTTACACCAACCCGTAGCTGTGCATTATTGCAATCACCGCAGGGAACAGTACACCGATAATCACGGTCACGGCCGCCAGCACTGCCGAAGTTAAACTTAGGGAAAGGCGGCTCTCGCGGATACCTTCCAGACCGGCCTTAAGTTTGCCAAAGAAAACCTTGTGCTGCATAATTAAAAAATAGCCCAGGGTTACAACACTCATCAGCAGGGCAATGCCGGCGTAAACAGGGCGGCCGGCGGTAATTAACGCCATTATTATAAGCAGCTTGCTCCAGAAACCGGAAAGAGGGGGAACGCCCGCTGTGGACAAAAACCCAATCACCGATGTCCAGCCGGTCACCTTCATTTTTTCTGAAAGTCCGCCCAGACTCTCCATCTCGACGCTGCCGCATTGCTCCTGCACAGAGGCCGCGTTAACGAACAGCAGAGCCTTGAATACGGCGTGGTTGAAAAAATGCAGCAGCGCGCCGGCCAGCGCCAGTTTTGTGCCGAGCCCGGCCGCCAGGATTATATAACCAACCTGGCTTATACTGGACCAGGCCAGCATTTGTTTCATATTTTTTTGGCCTATCGCGGCAAAGGCGCCGATAACGATGGATGCCGCGCCGAGTATCATGAACGCCTGGCCCGGAGCCGCGAGTCCTGCGAACAAACCGCCCATAAGCCGCAGGATCACATAAACACCGGCGACTTTGGTAACAATGCCGGCGAGCAGTACAGAGACAGCGTCGGGCGCCGATGTATATGAACCTGGCAGCCAGCCATGGAAGGGAACAACGCCGGCCTTTACGCAGAACGCCGCTACATAAAGAACAAGCGCGATTTGCACTATAAGCGATCCGGAAGAAAAAGCGGCGCCGACTTCTGCGAAGCGGAGGCTTCCGCAGCTCATAAATATAAGCATGTTGGCGGCTATTAAAAATACAGTCGCAATGCCCGAGAGTACAAAATACTTGAAAGCCCCTTCAAGTTCTTCAAGTTTCTTGTTCATGGAAATCAGGATAAACGAAGTAACAGCGGTAATTTCCAGGAATATATACAGACTGAATAAATCGCGCACCATTACAACGCCGTTCATCCCGGCCATAAGCATAAGGGCGAGACTGGCGAAATTCTGCCTGCGCTGCGGGCTGTAATTTGCGGAAACCGCAGCAGCCGCCGCCGCTGCCAGGGCAATCGCAAAGAGAATTACCGCTGACATAAAATCGACTTCAAGCAATACCGGTACAGGCAGAACGAGCGCCCTGGTAATTGTGCTCCAGTACGGAAGCCCGCAAGTCGCCGCGATTACCGCCTGCGCCAGGCTCACAAGGCCGACTGCCCAGGGTCCAATCGCGCCGCCGATTCTGCGGGGCGGAAGGTTGAGGATGAAGATAAATACTACAGGGATTATCAATAACAACAACGGCATTTTTAAGCTTCCTGCCCTTCCTTATTTGGAAATGATAAAGACGAACGCGACAACCGCGACACCGCCCATTATATACAAAACATAAACCCAGTGCTGTCCGGTATGAACCTTGCGGATACCGGCCGATACCAAAGCGGCCAAACCGCTTGTCAGCGAGGCGACAATTTTGTCAATAACCCTGTCGATTGCAAAAAATACAGCGGCAACCGCGTTTACAAACTTCATGCCGATGTTGTAGGGATCGAGTTTTCCCGCTTCGGCCAGGCCGTAAATCTGTTTTAACGCCGGCGCGTAATGAATATGATCGGCGGCTCCGGAGGCTTTGCCGGATTTTTTTACACCGTATCTGTGATTAAAGACCGCAAGAATCAATACAACAACTGAAACACCGGCTATTATCATGTTCTGCGGCAGCCCGGCAAATGATTCGGTCAGCTTTGAACCCAGTACAGGCTCAATAAGTCCGTGCAGGGGCAGGCTGTTAATAACACCGAATAAAAGACATCCGAGCGCCAGAATCACCATTGGAACCAGCATGGGCGCGGGAGCTTCTTTGGCGCTTATTACCTGGGCGCCGGAATCCGCCGGAGCCTTGCCAAAGAAAACAGTATGCCCCAGTTTGAGGAAGGACGCGGCTGTCAAAAAAGCACCCAGCAAAGTCACCGCAAAAAATACCGGATTTATTTCCATCGCAGCGTCAAAGATCATTTCTTTTGAAAAGAACCCGTTAAAGGGAGGCACGCCGGAAATTGCCGCTCCGGCCAGCAAAAAACAAAAACCTGTAACCGGCATTTTGCGGCCAAGGCCTCCCAGCTTGTGCAGATCGGTGGTTCCGGCTTGCTTCTCTACAGAACCGGCCGTCATATAAAGGCAGTTCTTGTACATGCTGTTGTTGATCATGTGGAACAATCCGCCGACTATGCCCAGGGGCAGAGCTGTTCCAACACCAACTATCATATACCCGACCTGGCTTACCGCGTGGTACGCCAGCAGCCTTTTATAATCTTTTTGGACCAGAGCCATCATTACCGCGAAAAGAATTGTACAGGAGCCGATAATCATGGTCACAATTGACAGCGCCGAGCCGGGTTCCATCCAGAATAGATCAAGGCTTACGCGGGTAAGCAGATAAATACCGAGCAATTTTTCCAGTGAAGCCGGTAAAAAGGCCATTAAGGGCAGCGGAGCGTCCATTGCGGCGTCCGGAATCCAGGAATGGAACGGGAAAGCTCCGGCCTTGGCCACCGCTCCGATCATCATCATAACGTAGGCGAAACAGTTCCAGAAACTGTCCAGCGGCAGCCTTATCTGGTTCATCGCAAATGTACCGGAAATCCAGGCCGCAAGACCGGCGCCGACCACCAGACAAAGATCGCCGACACCGTTCAGCACTATCGCCTTTACCGCGGTCCGGGAAGCATTTGGTCCGCCCGTCATGATCAGGGCAAACAGCATACCAAGCATTCCGGCCCAGAAAAAAAGCAGCAGAACCAGGTTGTTCGCAAGTATAATGCCAATCGCGAAAGACGCTTCCAGCAGCATAAATCCAAAGAACATCCTGGGGAAAGGCCTGCTGCGCATAAAAACCGAAGAGTACAGGGATGTCAAAAAAACAATAACGGTAATGGCGGCCATGATAAAAGAACTAAAGTTATAAAGCCGCAAATCGAAATCAATGCCAAGGCCGACCCAACCGGTCCTAAATTCAAGGTTTTTGCCGAACAGAAGAAGGGCCGTTACAAGAGCGCCCGCTGTACCAAGCAGTGCAAGCACAGCCTGGGCCGCGTAAACGCGCTTTGGGGAAATAAGTATAAGTATTCCAAAACAGGCCAAAAATAAAATGGGCAGCAGCAGCGTCCAGTTACTCAACGGATCCCTCCCATCTGCGAAACAATGTCAATCGCGAAAGTTGACGGGAAATAAATTAAAAAACCGCCGGCAAGCGACAGCGCGGCCAGACCGGCCACTGACGCGACCATTGACCTGGAGCCTTCGCTGGCCTGGGTCTTTGCCTCTCCAAAAAAAACAAGGGTAAAAACCCTTAACAGATAAATAAAAGTCAGTACCGCGCCGGCCGCAAATACAACTGCGAGCCAGGGTTCTCCGGCTGTTACCGCCCCGCCAATAACCATGTATTTGCTGAAGAAGCCGCCGAAGGGCGGTATGCCCATAATTGAAAAAGCGCAAAGCAAAAAGGAAACCATGGTCACAGGCATTGTCTTCCACAGGCCGCCGAGCTTGCGCACATCCTTGGTTCCTGCATTATGTTCCACCACACCGGCGCAAAGGAACAATCCGCCCTTCGCGAGGCTGTGCATTAATATATAAAGCAGACCGCCGACCGCGCCCATGGCGCTTCCGGTAGAAAGCCCAAGGAAGATAAAACCGATTTGGCTTACAGTGGAATAGGCGATAATGCGTTTAATGTCGTTTTCGCGGATGGCCGCGCCGGCTGCGACAAGCGAACTGATCGCGGCGATAACCGGTACAACCGTATGCCAGACATCATCAATGGTAAAAGTAACCAAAAACAGCCGCGCAAATGCGTAAACGCCGATCTTGACCAGAACCGCGGCGTGCAGCAGCGAAGTAACCGGCGAAGGCGCGACACCCGCGTCAGGCAGCCAGGTATGCAGGGGCAATGTGGCAGATTTGCTGAGCATGCCGATCAGAATAAGAATCACGGCCGCGTCCGAAATATGGGCGCCTCTGAGGAGGATCAGATTAAAAGTCCCTGTTTCCTGATAAATCAAAAGGAAACCGAGAAGCATTGCCAGCGCTCCGAACACGGTAACAAGGAAAGCCTTGTTGGCGCGGTACACAATTTCCTTTTCGCGGTAAAAACCAATCAGCCTCCAGCAGCAAACCGCCGAGATTTCCCAGAAGGTATACATAAAAATAAGGCTGGTCGAGTACACAAGCCCCATCATGGCGCCCAGGAAAAGTACGACAAAAAGGTAATATTCGGATTTATGTTCGTAATGGCCAATGTACGTAAATGAATATAAAACTATAATTGAGCCGACAAACGAAGAAATCATCGCCATAAAAACCGCGAGTCCGTCAGCCAGAAAGCCGAAACTAAGCCCCAGCGGCAGTGAGATTTCAACAGAAACTGGATTCCCGGTAAGGCAGGGTCCGAGCAGCATGGCTGAACAGACAAAAGAACAGAAAACAAAAAGCAGCGCTATTGCATTCCTGAATTTTTCGGAAATACCCGAAAAAAAGGGGAGCAAAAACGCGCCGATAACCGGAACACAGACAGCCAGCCATAAAAATACTATCATTTATGAACCTTTTGAGTCACTTTAAAAAAGATTATACCAAAAATGACAAACGAATGTAAATAGTCATGTAATTGATTATATAAACAGTCAGCAAATTCTGGGCAATCCCTCACCTGTCAGCGGGGGGATAATACGCCTGCCGCCGATTCTAGTTTTTAAAAAAACCGCAGCAGCCCCGGAACCATGCGGGGCAGAATTTTGGGGTATATCGATCAGCCTGCCGACAACGGCGGCGTTTTCTCCGTACCTGCTCCGGCCGATCAACTCCAGCGCCCTTTCCGCAAATTCAGGGGGGACAGCGAAAAGCATCTTGCCTTCATTGCCCATATTAAGTGGATCAAGCCCCATTATGCGGCAGAATCCGGCCACAGCCTGCGAAACCGGCAATGCCGCTTCATCGATTTCGGCGCAGAGGCCTGACGCCGAAGCAACTTCGTTCAAAACGGTTGCCAGTCCTCCCCGTGTAATGTCGCGCATACCGCGGATGGGCACTCCGGCCTCACCAAGGGCCCGGACCATTTCAACCAGGGGCGCGGCGTCGCTTTGTATTTGATTCTGAATTCCCATTCGCTGCGAAAGTATGCAGGCGTGGTGATCCCCCAAAAAACCGCTGACAATAAGGGTGTCTCCGCCGCGTGCACCGCCAAAAGCAGCGCCGCCGGCTTCCCCAACCCCGGATGTATTTATATAAAGCCCGCAGTTTCCTTCGATAACTTTGGTATCGCCTGTAACAATAAAAACGCCGGCCTCATCAGCAGCCTGCCTCATTGACGCCGCGACTTTTTCAAGAACCCCAGATTCAGTATTTTCTTCAATAATAAAAGACGCGCTCAGATACAAAGGCTTACCGCCGGTGGTAAGCAAATCGTTTACCGTACCGCAGACCGCCAGCCGCCCAATATCGCCGCCCGGGAAAAAAAGCGGTTTTACAACAAAACTGTCCGTTGTAAAGGCAAGCTTCCCGCCGGCAAAGGGAAGAACAGCGGAGTCCTCCGCGCCGGAATACCTGTTTCTAAAATGTTTTAAAAAAACAGACTCGATAAGGGAAGACATTTCAAGCCCGCCGCTGCCGTGGCTTAAAGAAATTCGGAATTCGGAATTCGGAATTCGGAATTGAGAGAATTCGAAATTCGGAATACCGGATTCGGAATTCGGAATTGAAGATTCAGTTAGTGGTGTATTATTCATTGGATGAAAGTCCTTTTTGGGTTTTTGTAATCGAAATTAATAATGCAAAAGCTTTGCTTTTTTCCAGTAAAACATTATTGCCCATAAAAAATTTTTTTTATTCCGAATTCCGAATTCCGAATTCCGAATTTTCCCATATACCGCAAGCTCCTTCCGCCGAAACCATACAGGCGCCCACCGGATGATTGGGCGTACATTCCCCGCCGAACAATGTGCATTCATCAGGATTGATGCGGCCAAGCATTACGTCAGTACAGCGGCAGCCCGGAGGCGGACTTTCGGCGGCATAATTCTGACCGGCTGTATTTTGGCCGGCAGTAAAATTACTCAAAGCTGTTCTATCAGCAGATAAACCGCTGAATATACCGTTGGCCCAATATTCAGAGTAAGCGCCCCTGATTTTTAAGCCGGAATTTTTAATCCCGCCTATGCCGCGCCAATAGGAATCGGTTTTTTCAAAATATTTATCAATAAGTTCCAGGGCCTTTGTCTGTCCGTCCCTGCTGACAACTGACGGGTACAGGTTCCTGACAGCCGGGCGCCGGTTTTCGGTCTGGTTAATTATTTCATATACGGCCGCAAGAATATGCTCGGCTTCAAAACCTGCGATAACAAACGGCTTCTTAAACTTTGCGCACAGGGGTTCATAAGCTGCGCTTCCGATAACAGCGCTTACATGGCCTGGACATAAAAATGCATCGATAGCTTCGTTGACGCAGACATATTCCAGGACCTCAGGCATTGTTTTAAGCGCGGTGTAAAAACTCACGTTACGGATGCCTTCGGCGATGAGGGCGTCAAGCAAAGCGGC